>Ga0114923_10000124_pt1 | contig 59137 bp, 97 predicted proteins | sample SumtaG_FD_89578 | JGI IMG/M metagenome (GOLD analysis project Ga0114923, IMG submission 89578) | Deep subsurface microbial communities from Indian Ocean to uncover new lineages of life (NeLLi) - Sumatra_00157 metaG | ecosystem: Environmental > Aquatic > Marine > Oceanic > Sediment | place: near... | reverse complement strand
GGTACCCGTTCTCCAGGAGCGGGAAGGCTAAAAAGTTTGAGATTTTCCTTGACAAGCCGTTTCGACGTGTGTAGGATCTACTCATGAGCAAGACCACAACGACTCCGGCTAGCGCAGGTCGCGCAGTTTGCCACATCTCCGGATCGGGGCTTAGTGTCAAAAACTACCCACCTGTTAAGCCACTACTGACAGCTGCGCGGCCACCGTCAGTCGAAGTCTTACATAGTTGTGATCCCTCTGATGCGTCAGAAAAACGTGTCGGGAAGGTTCCTAAAGAGGCGCGGCCCGGGCGGCCTGGATTGTCATGGTGCGCCCGGGCGCACGAATTCGTACCCGGGATCAGCCGGCGGGCCAAGAACGACGCCGAGCGCATGGGAAGACTGCCCAGAGGCCCGTGCATGGAGCGCCGTCGAGCCCATAAAAAATGGAGTGGCCGGGGCAGCGGGCCACTCGTGTCGGGAATGGTACCCACCTTGCCGGAGGGAGCGATGAGCCTGTCTGGGGTGGCACGAATCTGTAGCGTCTGTGCCCGTTGGTGCTGGTGGAAGGACGCCAGCTCTCGGGCTACGTGTAGCCTGCGATGCCAGCGACGACGCATCGACGGTGGGGACACCCCATGACGCCGGAAGCTCGCTGGCAACGCAACCGCGCGGTCGGTGGTTCGCCGCCTCCGCCACCAAATAGGACCGTCAAGAACTTTCCGCCTCCGGCCTCGCCGGGAGGGCGAAAGGAAAAAGCGATGACTGACAAGGTAGGTGAGCCGACGATCAAGGAAGGCTGGAAAACGACCGAGTTCTTGCTTGCCGTGATTCCATTGAGCGGGCTATTGATTCTTCTCGGCCTGGGCAGTATCACCCCAGACGACATTGCGAAACTTTGGCCCTTGCTCATGCCGGCTGGTGGGTACGGAATTTCGCGGGGGTTGGCCAAGCTATGACTCCGGACCGCGTAGTCATCGACCTGAGCGGTCCCTTACTAACCGAGATAGGAGATTCTTTAAATGGCACGATCAAATTCAACCGGCACGGGCGTCGCTTCTGGAAAGAGGGGATCCGCAGGTCGTCTAGCTGTCGCCGTTGCGGGCATGGCACTTGCTCCGGCTACGTTCGGTCTGTCGCTCATCGCGACTCAGAACGCTACGGCGAAAGAAACCTACGCCAAGACCCTCAGTCGATCCGGGACTGGATCCTATCCGCCTGTTCGCGGGCGGTACGACCCATACGTATCTGACGAAAGCTCGGACTGGTGAAATGAAGGAACTTGTCAAACGGGCGGCAGAAGAGTCTGTAGTTCTTGAATTTCTCAAGATCATGGTCGGGTTATTGATTCTTCTCATCCTAGGTAGAATTACCCTGGCCGATATTGCAAGTCTCTGTAAGTCCCACAGATTCCGAATCCCACAAATACTTGTCGCAAATATGAGAGATTTGCGGAAACATAATGCTGAGGTATCGGACGAAAGCCCGGGCTACAAGAACTCGGTGCCGGAAAGAGCACCAAAGGAATGCCCGCAGGAGGAGAGGAAGGCGCGGATGCTTCGAGCAATTGAACTAAGGGAGGCCAAGAGGTTGGCCGGAAGGGTATAGGGTTTTAATCATGGCGGTACGATTCATTGCAAAGAATGTCTTTCGCTCGTCTGGCTCGGGTCACTTCCGGTTATTTCGGATATCTTGTAACCGCCGCGGCGACCCATGTCAGAACAGGGCGCTATCGTGGACGCTGTCTGTAGGGCTAATCCCGAATATACTACGGATAACCCGAGAACTACATGGATGGATAATCTCCTTCATGGGTATCCGGGTGCATTGTTCAAGATCTTTCGGTGGGTGGGCAGTATGATGTGCGACTTCAAGAGCTACGTTTACAATCTCCGCCGCAAGCCGCGTCTCCACGCACGTGATACCGCTCAGGACTTCGTACCCGATCCGCGAAGCGGTGTGCCGGGAGCGCGCCTTTACATCCATCATAACACAACTCACACAGTGTGCGAGGCGGATCGATAACTGGCCTGGATTCCCAGGCCGCATTTGTGGCATTGCCACATGAAGAAAGGTTGAACGATGGCGAAGAAAAGGGAAGAAGATCCGAAAGAAGGCGTTCTCGGCGGTTCGGTTTACATGAGCAACGATGTTCTCGAGGTGATCTACGATCTGGCCTGGAAGGCGTTCCGCACCCAGGACAAGAAGATAGACCGGGATCTCGACGCGGGCAAGTCCGTGTCTATCGGTCGATTCCGTCTGGCCCTCCTGCAGGATTGTCTGGAAACCCTTTGGCCTCTGAAGGACGAAAGGAATGTACCGATGAGGCTTCCGACGTTCTACGAGCCCACGCCGGAGGAGCAGGCGGACGTGATCGCGTAGTGTCGAGATTTGGATGCAAACAGCCGGCTCGGCCCGTGATCATGAAGCCATTACGGGCCGAGCTTATAGGATCTGATAGTAATCATTCCTGGGTGTTTCGCGCAAAGGAGGAAAGCGATGGCAGTTAATAGAAGTATCCCGGCAGGTGATTGAGCAATGAAGATAGACGACAGCTTTGAGATGGAATTTCATGAGCGATACAATCGCTACAGGGCCTTGGGGCGTGTAGAACTAGAGACGCTTCTTAACTTCACCCATAAAACAGGTGATCACCCTGACCCAATGTCAAGATTAGTAATCAATAGAATCCTTTCGGTGTTACCGGGTCGCTTACCTAAAAAAGATCTGAAGACTAAAGGAAGGTCACAATGACGCAACGCGCCGCCAGAAACCTGACAATCGGGATTGCGACAATCATCTATCGGCAACCGTGATGGACGTAATGCAATGAATAAAGAATCGAGAGAAGCGGTTCGGAAGCAAGCCATGATCGAGTGAAGCGGTCCGACACCCGGGCCGCACAGACACAGGAAGGAAGGAAAACAATGTACGCAAAAATCATCCTTGACACCACGAAAGGACAAACCGAAGAACGCTACTTCGTCATCAGCGAGGTAAATCGCACCGTCAGCGAAAGAGGCCCCTACCCTCTGCTCCGCCTCCACAAAGCCGGGGGGGCGACCCCTATCGTGATGTATGATATGAACAATTCCGGTCTCGTCGTCTATATCGAAAACGAGAACGGGGACACCCTTCAGGTGTACCGAGGTCCGGTGAACCCGGAGAGCCCGGTGAGCGGGGGAACACCATGAACGTCGTCGACACTGAAGATTCGTGGCAAGGCCAATCCGCACCGGAGAATCCGGTAAAGACATCTGAGCAGCTCAGGAAGATGATCGGAGACTGTGCCGGCTGTGCCTTTTCGGATCCTTATACACTCCGCTTGATCCTCTTCGACATCGTCGATACCTTCGCTGAAGAGGTGAGAAAACTTCAGGCGAGCAGTACTGAATAGGCTGAACAGCCCGTCCTCAGCCCGCCCGGCATTGATGGCTCCTTGGAGGTAGTTCGCCTGTAGCTCAAGGGTAAGAGCGGCCCTTTACCAGGGTGTTGGTTGATGGTTCGAGTCCTTCCGAGCGGACAATCCCAAGGAGCCCGTCCTCAGCCCGCCCGGCATCCCGACCGGGCGGGCTCTTTTTGTTGGCACGGATCTTGCCTGATATTCTCCAAGCCCTTGAATCGAGGCGAGGCCTGCAAGTACTGTGTATATAGGCATTTGCCGGACCGATTCAAAATGTCGGACAAATATCCAGGATTCTGTACGGCGAAAGGGGTTGAAGGCGGCTGCAGAGGGCCTGTGGATGTGCGCAGTAGGTGCGCATCCGCGCGCAGACCCGCCATGGCACTGGACTGCCGCGTTTTGGGGGATTCTTGGTGACGGCCGTGAATCCGTCGGACGAATTAGCACGGGTCTTGCTATAGTACTCACCATGACTTACACAGAAGCCACCTACGACACCAAAGTCAAGCGGTACCGTGGCATCTCAGGACGTTTCGTTTCCGTAGCGGCTGTCGTCGATTCGCTGATCCCGGCAGCCTCTGAGGTATCATGGAGGGTAGCGGCAGAATTCGCGCACCTCATGCTCGAGACTGTCACACGGATGGTCTTTGATCTCATGGTGCCGGCCGTCGGGCAGTTGATCGTAGCAGAGAACGCACCACGGGTGAGGCGGATCCTTCACGCACATCCTGACGGCCCGATCCGGTGTGGCCCCACACCGGCCGCGGCTCTTCGGGCGCGCCGTGTAGCGGCCTGGGGATTCTAAACGACCTGGATGGAGACAAGATCATGACCACCACCACCACCACCACCACCACCACCACCTACCGACTCGACCTCAACGCGATGACCGTCATCGCCATCGACGAGCACGGAGCGGAGAGCGACCTCAGCGCTACCGGCGAGCCCTGCAGGGGACTCGCCGATCTCCGTCGGTTCGCACTGGAGCTTAAGGAGCAAGGCCTACCGATCCCCGACGAGCTGATCAACGAATATTGGGGAGAGGAGTGGGACGAGGTTGTAGATCGGACATACCGCGTCGATTTTGATTCAATGGATTTGGCACCACGATACGAAAGCTTTGGCTTTGCGTTAGATCGATACAGCGCGTTTCATGGAATAGAACCCACACCGCATGACGGTGAGCAGGAGAGGGGAAAGATTGGCATAGCTCTTTCAGACCTGCGGCAATCCCTTGGGACGGATACGGTGCGCGAACTACTGATAGATCGCATCTTCGATATGAGGGATGGTACGCCGGAGTGTGAGCGCGCAGTGGCCGTGCTCGATAGATACGACGCGATGGTAGCCGAGGAGATCAAGGCCAGGGATGACCAGGATGACCAGGATATCGCCGATGCGGAGTGCCTGTGCGGTACAGATTGTCTCTGCGGCCTTCGGGAAGAGACACAGGATTCCGCTGGGCCTAGCTGGCTCGACGCCACATCGATCGTGCCGCAGTTCGCCGGCGCACCACCGACAGCAACGCTAGCGCATTGGCGCGCCCTTATTACTGTCGATGCCGTAGCGGATTATTACTTTGAACAGGTCGTCGGTAAAAGGCTCTCTGATGAGGACGCAGTCGAGCTCATCCGCAATACGGCGGACGTCTTTGATGTGCCTGTGATCTGGGTGCGCGAAGGTATTGACGTTGGGAGAAGTGAGGTCGAGAACGTGGCGCGTGAGGAAGAGCGCCGGGCTCTTGACGCCGGGATGGACAGTGCCATACGGCTTGGTATGCATGACGGTGACAAGAATGACTTCGAGGCATTGGCGCCGGAACAGCAGAGGCGCGACGAAACTGTCGTATACAGGGACAGGACATTCAGGTCCCATTCCTTCGGGTGGTTCATGGTGTTGTCATATCAGGATATCCAGTTTGTCGTAAGAACCTACGATGGAGATCTTGAACACCCTTGCTCCACCGCCAGGTTTGACCATGAAGATGACGCGGTGAATTCTATTCTTGGAAAAGGCCAGATCGTAATCGGCCACTGCGATTTCTCGGAAGTTGTAGATCGTGTAGATCGCCACGATACCGGCGTACAGTACGAGGCCGACGCCGAGGCCTACGACGATACGCAGACCCACCTGGCCGAGCTGGCCTACGACGAAGAAATCGAGAACCATCGCGTACGACACTTGCAGGAAAAGGCGTCATGAAAAAGAAAGATCCAAACGGTAAAGTCGAGCGGTGGTACGCAAACATAGACGGATACGTAATTCTCGGCCCAGCGGAATCCTGTGTAGGGGCGTACCGTCTGGCAGAGGCTTGGGGCCGAGAGTACTGCAATACCACCGCAGCACTCGGGGCGGTTTGCTACAGAGACGCATCATAAGGAGAAAAGAGTGAAGATTCACAAGCCTGGGACTCGGGTGCTTATAGCAGAGGGTGATGTGAAAGCGCTTATTATCTGTGCTCGTATTTATGCTACCCAGCCGGTTGGGTTAGGTGTAGATTATTTCGTCGCCTGGTGGGATGGTGCCTTCCATTCGAAGAGACATTACGTAAAGACTCCTAACGCAAAGGATCTAAATCATGGCGATTAAAGAACAGGAACGCATCATGGGATACAATGGAACAAACCTGATTGCTTTCATGAAGGAAAGCTCTAGCTCCCACGACTTTGATCGACGGTGTGACATCGTCAAGCGTCACCACGACGGAGACTATCCTCCGAACTGGTACGCCGAAATAATCTCAAGTGGGCTGAGGGCCAGGATTACGGGGACCAGCAGTGATATCACGTTTAGAAGCTATGGAAATTAAACATGACAATTGAAGAACAGGAACAGGCGTGGTACGAGGATGCTCTTGAGATGGAGATCCAAGACCATGAGGAAGCAATTGGAGAAACCCGCAGTAGGCTCACGACGATCAAGCAGATGGAAATTAAAGATGGGAGTTCAGATGACTGTAAAAAAGGGAAGTTCTAATAGAGTCACACTCTACCCGATCGGCGCAGGTGGCCGCAGAGGTGTTATAGCGGGAAGGTGGGTAAGTATAAACCATAGGACTTGCCAGATAAGATTTTCCAATGAACTGGCAATGGTGTGCGAGTTCATCAGAGACGGAAGAAAGGTTCTAGTCGATTATGACGCAGGCAAAGAAATGTTTACTATTTACCCAAGCGACGAAGGTTTTCGCATTCATGTTGTTAAAGGAAAGAGTTCGCAACAGTGTTTTATACGAGTAGGTCAATTGGCTAACATCGACTTGCCATATGAGATGTTCGGTGATGGGGGAGGCGGCAGGTTTACGGCTACGGTGCGGAAAAAAGCGATCCTTGTGAAATTGGACGCTGGCGGGTGATACCATGAAATTCGAACTGTCCCTGCTTACGGGGGTTCTGATAATTACCGGTATGGGAGTCCTGTTCGTATTAGGACTTGTCATAGAATTGATCGTCCGAGAAAGGACTCACATGAACATGCTAGGTGATAAAATAGGATTAGGCATCGAAGTCGATGCCGATACCATGGAATCGTTCGCGTCGATTATGGCAAAACTTCCCAATGCAGAAAGGACTCGCATGAGCATACAGGAGACCAGGAAGATGGAGATCCAAGACTATAAGGAAGCGGAAAGGGACGCCGCTGGTGGTTACGCGACAGCTTGCGCGATCGACCGCATTATCAATAACGCTCTAGCAAATAGGCCGATCAGTGAGAACGCGGACTTCTGGCGCATCGTTACACGGACGGTCGGTACTTCACTGAACATAATCAACGAGAGGCTGGTTCAAAAGGAATTGCCATGAGTACACAAGAGACTATGAACATCCGCGTAGACCGATCGACATTCAGGAAGTTGCTCAACATGGCACGTGACCAGGATACTACAATCACGGTGCTGGTAAAGTACTTGGTGGATAATGAGATACAGCTGAAAGAAAGGGATTCAGATGACTGAAAGATCCTTGAAACATTCAACGATTGGCCGACCTAGAAGCGGAGACGCAGATGTCAAAGTTTCGATAAGAATCAGCAATGAGCAGGCCGAGTACATCGCAGAGAATTGGCCAACGCGAACCGCTGCAATAAGGGCAGGCTTAGATAACCTGATGCACCTTTGTCCGCCGCCCGCCCCGAGTCGCAGCTTTGTCTTGGCTGACGGGCGACTGGGGCTATCCGATCGGCGCAGCTGGCGGGAGCCTGATGCACCTTTGTCCGCCGACACTAAGAGAAGGGGTGGCACGTGACAATTGAACACGTGACGACGGTGGCGATGGCAAAAGGTAAAGCGGATGGGCTCAGGAGAGCTGCCGAGATCGTCAGCGGATGGGCACAGGATCATCTCGGGGTATCCAGGCCCGTCGTTCTTGCGCTATTAACGATAGCCAGGCAGCTCATACGCGAGTCTGAAGAGGCTGCTAATATCGTTCGTGTGGAAATGTTACCGATACCCGGGAAGAATGTAAACTGAAGGAAGGAGTGACGATGGGATTACCGACATTCGCCTACATCAGCATGTCCTGCGATGCGCTGGTATCCGTAGATGTGACGCAGAGCGGGAAGAAGGAGATGAGACCGTGCGGAGCCGAGATAGAAAGCGACATTCTAGTGCACTATCCAGACAAAGGATATGCCGATGGCGTTCTAGATCTTGCGGACTTGGCAAAGAGCGCCATGGACGCAGGGTGGGTGCTGTACCTAGATGAATGGGTTTGTCCGAACTGCCGGGAAGAGATCCACAAATCCTCGCCATGTATCCGTGAATCCTGAGACAATGAAGGGGACAGATCATGGACTATGGGAAGTGGAGGATAGAGAGCTCCACATACAACGGACTGGATCATGACGCCTACGCGGCTGGGTGCGGAAAGATCGTAGCCAAGGCGCTAGGTATTCAGCGACCGGGCCAGATTTTACGAGACGCTGTCTTCGATGTCGACGCCTGGTGTGACATAACAGAGGCGACTGAGATATGCCGTCAGGCTGGCAAGAACCCGTGGCAACGAGAAGCTTCAGGATGGTATCCTTTAACTTAACAGGAGTGGAAATGACTGACCGCAAAGTAGTAGACCGATCGACATTCAGGAAGCTGCTCAGCATGGCACGTTCCCGGCGTAAAGGCAGGACGGGCTCTCGAGGCACCGTCTTGCAGTTGGTCTATCGATTGCTTCGGGACGACAGCCTTGTGATCCCAGTCGCCGGGCGTATGGGGTTGCTCAGTAACCGTATCGGTTGCGAATCCCCAGCGTGGACGTCGGTCGAGGATCTCGTGATGCTCATCGCGGAGGAGGACAGGCTGCCTGAAGCCCTGGACTTGATCGGAGAGAGATGTGGTAATTAGAGATCTGTATGCATGGCTTGGCGCTCTCTACGAACAACCGGATCGAGAGTTTATCCCGTTCTTGTGTCGCAATCATGACCCTGCTTTCGCCAAGAGCCAGGCGGAGGCATATCGTAGCGGTGCCGCCGCGGCCGTAGCAATGGCCCAGAAGATTCTTACGCAGGATGCACGCTCAAGAGCGGGAGGTGAAGAGAGGGCTCTCGGAGAAAAGCTGTGATGCGTGGCACGGATCTTGCTAGGGGTCAATCCAAGAGTTTGAACTCAGGATGCGCCAGCAAGTCCTTTGTTTTCACGCAATTCCATGGACTGTCCAAAATGTCGGACAGATGTGTCCAGTATTCTGTACGGCAGAAGGGGACAGGAGACGTCCTCGAGGACGCGCTAGGGTGCGCACCCACTTGTCACGTGTGCGTAGGACCGCGCTGGTACTGGGCCGCGACGTTTGGGGTAGGGACGGGTGGATCCCTGTATTTAGTCGGACGGATTGGCACGGGTCTTGCTATAGATATGAGGGAACGAAGAAACACCCCAACCGAGGACCATGACCATGACCATGAACGACCAGCTGAGAATCGAGCGCGATCTGGAACTAGCAGACGAAGAGACTGCCAAAGCTGCGAGCAGAGACGACGAGATAGCCCGTCAGAACGACCTGTGGGATGCCGGAGCAAAGGCGCGGTATCAAGACGAGCTCCGGCGGATGGTGCGCAACGATGCCGCGGCTTATGACAGAGAACTCGATGACGCTGCTATTCTCACCGTCGATGGACATTTCGCAGGACAAGCGTCGCTAGCTGATGAATGCCAGATGATCAGTCTCAGGGTGTATGCAAAGAACATGCGCACAGAGGGCAAGGTAGTAGAGTGCCGGAAGGGACAATGGGTCGACACAGCCCGGATTCCCTGTCCCTGCGGCTCCGGTTTTGTCACGTTCAGGTCATCTTCGAATGGTTGGGGAGCTGACACATGCTCTAGGTGCGGCCGGCGAGTATCCTCCTGCAATACCCTGACAGGCATTGTCTATGCGTGGAGCACGGAAGCGGAAAGGGACGCCGCTGATGAGTGGTACGATAGCCAGGAAGATGCCTGCTTCGCCGATGAGGGGTGGTAGACCATGACACGTCAAAATCAACAGGATCTAGAGAGCACCTTGCTGGTCTATACATCTAGAGACGGCAAAATGCGGACGATAAGTACTCTCGTACAGGAACACCCCGACGAAACCTTTTCTAGTTACCACGATGGCAGTGCGTTCGGTAGACGCGTGCGATTTCAAGTTGAGAAGGTACTGAGCATGGGTCATCTAGAAGTCGCAATAAGAAGACAAGTCAAAGAACAGGGTATACACGTACTTCGTGTGCTCAAGCAAGGAGTGTGACATGAATTCAAGACTGCGAGAAGCTATCGATGCCTACTACGCAGATCCCGATGTGCCAACAATCGGTCAGGTTGTATGTCATGAAAAGGAGCCTGTCGCAATGATCCTTACAGAAATCTCCGGCGACGTGGGTACTATCGAGTGGGGCGAAAAGCGTCGAGAGTATCCGCTCCGCGAGCTTTTCACGGGTCCTTCGATCGGCAGGAAGTTTCTGGAGATTAAGTGGGAACGAGCGATGAACTGCCCGAATTAAACGAAGTGGCTGTCATGACAAATACCTACACGAACACAGCAGGAGAAGAGGTCTGCGCCATCTGTTGTCGCGTCCCAACATCACCGTGGCGGACGTTTGACGAACGTGGGCAAGTAACGAACGGTTGTGTCGCTGCGGCTCATGGCGATCATTTGATACCGGTGTCGGCCCCTAATGGTTGGCACAACCGGCGCGAAGCGAGAAGAATTCGCGCATCACTCAAAAAGGGGAGATCGTAATGGAAACTGCAACAGCTCATGACATGGAAAAGGCAGTAGAGATCCTGGCGGAGCTCGTTCAGGAACCGGGTGTTGAGTGGCCGGAGATTCAGAAAGTTTGGAGTGATCTCTCGACACGTTCCGAGACGGCGCCAGTCGTTCGTAGCGGCGCCTACGCTCTGGATATTACTGGCGTCGGTATTGAAGCATGCGCTCGTATATGGGCGACACTCCAAGGTCTTCGGATCTGCGTGGTCGAGAAATTAGACCTTCCACACGACTGGGAACGCGTTGAATTAGATGCTGATGGATCTTTTGACCTCGGAGAACACGCAGGAGCCGAGAGGATTAGAATCCGAAAGGAGTAAGCCATGACCGATACAGAACTTGCAAGACACGCAGGAATGGAAGCCGCAGCTTCGCCGACTTGGCGCCAAGCGTCTTGTCAGTGCAGGATTGCTATGGGGCTCATGGCTCGAACGAAGACAACTCCTATCACAGAGATTCTGAAGGCCTGGGGCGAGGGACACCAACGAGAACTCTGGCTCGCTTCTGAGCGGCAGCTTAAGGAGCAGGGGTCGGCTATCCTCGAAATGCTAGAAGTGCACGGAGTATCACATGAACCCCGCATCGTGTAAGCTGTTACGCCGGATGGCTAAATCCGACAAGGTCAGGATTTATGCGCTGATGACAGCTGTAAGTCCGAAGGGTTTAGATTGCGGAATAGCGTCCATAATCGTTGACCGTGCGACCGAGATGACTCCATCCGGCGAAATCCGCGGTGCATGTTGGATCCTCAGAGATCTTCGCCGGGCGGGATATGTATCCATGGATAAGAAGCGGCCCGGTGAGTGGCGATGTAATGCGCGCGGACGGTTTCAGGTAATGCTATGGGATTGCCGTACAGGAGATGTTCGGAGATCAGTAACTCTGGCTTTTTGACTGATGACAGAAAAAACCTACACCCTCCGACCCTATCAAAGCGAATCTACCGATGCGTCCATAAACTATATGGAAAACCCCGGTCGGAGCCGTGGAGGTCTCGTTGTGGCCCCAACGGGCTCTGGCAAGAGCCTGGTGATTGCCGAGATCGCTTTGCGTCTCGAGGGCAGGACCATTGTGTTCCAGCCAAGCCTTGAGATCCTTTGGCAGAATTATGCGAAGTTCGTTAGTTATGGCCATGCTCCGGCCGTCTGGTCTGCCAGTGCTGGAAGCAAGCAAAAGGGGAGAATTACCTTGGCCACGATAGGTTCGGTAGTTCGCCACCCGGAAATCTTCGCCGATGTCAGAAACGTTATAATCGATGAAGGCCACCTTGTTAATGCAAAGCAAGGTATGTATAGAAAGTTCCTAGAATTGACCGAAGGAGCCCGAGTCCTTGGCTTAACTGCTACTCCCTACAGATTGGCTACTAATTCATTGGGATCCGAGCTGCGATTCCTTACCAGGACGCGACCTAGGGTATTTGATGAGCTAGTTCACACGACGCAGATTCCAGATCTTTTCAAGGCGGGTTATCTTTGTCCTCTAAAATACAAAGTCGTCCCGGTCATTGATCGGACACGGCTTGAGATCAATTCGACCGGAGCTGATTATACACCCCAGAGTGTCGAGAAAGCCTATAAGTCGGTGGGCATGGTGGAAAGATTGGTGGTCGGATGTCAGCGGTTAATCGATGCTGGCAGGAAGCACATTGTTGTTTTTACCAGTCAAGTGGAGACTGCGGAGAAGGTCGCAGAGGGGCTCGGAGACTTGGCCGAAACGGTTTCGGCCAAGACCACGCCACGTGAACGAAAGAGGATTCTTCAAGGTTTCCAGGCTGGGAAATTTAGAGTCTGTGTCAATGTTAATGTAATCGCCTTGGGATTCGACTTCCCGAGACTCGATACCGTAGTGCTGGCTGCGCCGACGCGCTCTCTGAGCCGATACTATCAACAGATCGGCCGCGCGGTCAGGCCGCACAAGTCAAAAGATAGTGCGGCTATTGTAGACATGGTTGGTAACGTTGCGCAATTCGGACCGATTGAGGACATGGTCTTACGACCGGGTGGCAAGAGTGGTAAGAGCTGGGCGGTATGGTCAGGAAAGAGGCAGCTCACAAATAAACGATTCGCTGATCAGGCGTGGCTATGATCCGGAGAGCACCGGAGAGAGATGTCTCACATTAGTAATTGGGTTGTAATAACAGGTGACAGCGAGGGAATGGCCAGGGTAAATTTCATCCTGCGACATAAGTTCGGAGCAGGTTGGTATTTATTACAGGCACCAATTGAACAGGGCGGAACGAAGATGATGGAGATAGATATATATCTAGCCGCGTTTAATTACGCAGACATCGCCCTTGTAAAGTCAATTATAGTGGATTGCTTATCGGATGAAGAAGTTCCTTATCAGATTTTAGTATGCGACGAACACGAGAATCTTTTAACCTCTATAGCGAACACGGAGGAGGCGGTGAGTGATTAGCCTTATAGAACGAAACCGTTTGAAAGGAGCCAGAATGGCTGAATGCATCCTATTCGTCGAAGATGAAGGTCTCGGTGAAATCAGACTCATGGCGAAGCTTGCCCACGGAGCCACCATGCAAGTGGCAATAGAACGTGATTGGCAAGGTCGTGCTCTCGATTATCAGGTTCACTGGCGTCGGCAGGGTGTAAGATGGGGTGTCTACGCCAAAGATGCGAGATGGAAGCGACGAGAGAGGCGCAGGAAAGATGCGAGATGGAAGCGACGTTGGATGCCGAAGACACAGGCACCTTTGACCGAGGGAAATGAGCCATGAAAAGAAGCGGTGTTCGCGGGGTGATTATCACGAAGGAAGATCGGGTAGATGCACTCCGAGTGTGGATCAAAGCCAAAAAGAGAAGTCTGGCAGTATTAGAAGAAGAGGAAAGTAAACGTAGGCGGAGTACGCCAGACATGTGGCTGGCGATCGATACTTTTATGTTCACCATCAGTGCAATCCTTTCCTCACTTCTTGCTTATTTAGTGTGGTATATTGCGCGGAGGTGATATGGGGAGGCGATCAGTGAAACATCCTCAAACATCATGGTGGAAAGCCTACTCGGTGAGTTGTAGCCTAGCAGAGATTTTGCCCGGTCAATTGAAGTGGAAACAGTGTGAGGTTTGCAAGCCGTACAGAACTAAACCGTTAAATACAATGGAGACTAGAGATGACCCAAAGAGAGACAGGGCAGAGCCCGGATAAGTGGGCTCGAGAGCTGAGCAGCAGGATAGTTGGTCTCGGAGACTTCGAGATTATTATGGACGATCGTTATCGTCCGCATAGGTACTTCAGTGACTGGCGTCGGCAGGGTGTAAGATGGGGTGTCTACGCCAAAGATGCGAGATGGAAGCGACGAGAGAGGCGCAGGGCCTGTATTGAGTCTGCCACGAAAGCCGCCAAGGCCTGGGGTAAGGCGATCGAGAAACTAGGCGACGAAATGGCAGACCTAGGGGTATCCTTGGAGGGATTGGTATATACTGGTCTGTGGAGATGGAAAAGGCAGGTTGTCAAGTCCGGACTTGGACGGAAAGGTGTTGACGATGTCCCGAAGTGCCGTGAGCCCCAAATGCATAGGCGAGGAGGAAGATAGGCTGGTGGCGTTTCGCCTCCGGCGAGAAGGGTATCATTATCAGGCAATTGCTGAGAAGATGGGGTGTGCTGTATCAACTGCACACAAACGTGTCGATAAGGCGTACAAAGCTGCGCGGAAGCTGCGTGTTAAGGAAACGTCCCTAGCGATGGATATAGACCTAGCTCGCTTAGATTCATATCTTGTTTGCCTTAACCCCAATATTAAAAAGGGCAAAACAACGGCAATAAAAGAAGCTAGAGAAATCGTCAAGCTGAGAGGTATAATCCTGGGATATTCGGCTGCTGCTGAGCTTAATGTCAATCTAGGTGACGGTCAAGCCAAGGGCCGGATACTGGAAGCGATTGGGCGTAAGGCTGCTGCGGAAGCTGTCAAGCCAACAGCACTAGACAATATTGTGTCTTCCGAGAACTAGGATTAAACGAGTGGGGTTATCTTGGCAAGAAAGTTTATCTGCTCTGACACCAGTTGGTAGAGTCGCTATCCTTGATAGTTTGACGAACGCAGATCTAGAAGCGCTCGCATATGACTGGAGTGAATGGAGACGGCCGTCTCAGAAAGAGCCGCTGGGATCCTGGCGTTATTGGCTATGCCTTAGCGGAAGAGGATGGGGAAAAAGTAGGACCGGATCCGAGTGGGTGAGGGAGAAAGGAAAGTCAGGGCGTTTCTGTAATATCAATATCATAGGTGCCACGGTAGATGACGCGAGGGATATTATGGTGGAGGGGGAGAGCGGAATTCTCTCGGTTTGCCCAAGGCATGAACGTCCGATCTATGTACCTTCTAAGAGGCTTCTTAAATGGCCCAATGGGGCACGTACGTTGATTTTTTCGGCAGATAAATCAGAAAGACTTAAAGGTAAACAGCACGATGCACTTTGGGCCGATGAGATAGCGGGTTGGCGAGATGCTGAAAAGACGTGGGCAGAGGCCAAGCTGGGTTTGCGGCTAGGGCCGGATCCGAGGATAATCGTTACAACTACGCCTAAACCACTGGCGATGCTTAGGCGTTTAATCAGAGATCCTGCCTGTCACGTTACGAAGGGAACAACATACGAGAATAGAGCCAACTTGGCGCCGGCCTTTTTCGCTGAGATAATTCTAGACTACGAAGGGACAGCTCTAGGGCGCCAGGAATTATTAGGCGATATGCTGGAAGAAGCGGAAGGCGCCCTATGGAAACGGTCCTGGATCGATAAGTATAGAGTAAAGGAGGCGCCGAAAACTATCTGCCGTGTTGCTATTGGCGTTGACCCTCCGGGCGGTGCAACAGAATGTGGTATAGTAGCGGTGGCCCTCGGAGAAGGGAAACCTAGGGCCGCCCACAAGTACATATTAGCGGATACTTCGGGAAAACTATCGGCGCTTGAATGGGGCGTTAAGGCGTGGAGAACAGCGATATCAGTCGACGCCGATGTTATTGCGTGCGAAAAGAATTTCGGAGGCGATATGGTGAAGGCGAATATGGCCGCGGCGTCACATGAGCAAGAATTCATAGGGTTTCAATTGCCACGGTATGGAGATGTTCATGCATCGCGCAACAAGGCTATTCGTGCCGAAGAGTGGGCGGCACAAACCCAGCAGGGGAGAATTCATTTCGTAGGTGAAATGGATGAGCTAGAAGACGAGCTGTGCAATTGGGAGCCTGGCTCGAAGTCTCCGAATCGGCTAGATGCCATGGTGTGGGGATTGAAAGCAGTTGAGTCGATCGGTTTGGTTTCGTGGAGTACTTTCGAGCCATGGTCGTGAGGATCTAGAGGAGTACAGTATCATGTACGGGCGGTGAACAGGCCAGAACCTTGTATGCACTGTCCTTACATGGAGAAAAGATGGCTAAATCGATAGAACTTGTCGGACAGATTGCTGACCTCTGTATCGTGTCTGAGAAGGTTGCGATCCCTTCCGATCTGTGATAGCTTCATTCGTGCATGACTAGAAGCTTGCCATGAGCGAACACGGAAGAAACATTGCCGACAGGTCCCCAGAGTTCGAGTCTGATCACGCGCTCCGCGCATCCTGCCTTGTACTCGCCGAAGGCCTCGAGGCATTGAAAAGGGACGCTGGTGGCGCATCAAGATGGACATGGCCTGCAAAAGGCGAGATGGAATTGCTGGAGTCTGGCGGCAAGAAACTTAAGACCGCATATCAGACAAAGATAGACGGCGCGCGGCTGGACAATGTCTGGAGAGAATCTCTGTCTGCAACAGCAGCGACGCCATTCACCGCGGTGCCAACCGTTGACGGGTGGCCGGCTTCGATGGCAAGTTTCGATGAGTCCGTAGACGATCAAGGAAGAGATTTGTTGACGTTTTGGGCCGATGTCTTTTGGATGAAGCTGGTTTCTGGTATCCATTATATTCTTGTGGATATGCCTACAGAAATAGGTGGAAGGGCCTATTGGATCTCTCTGCCTGCTGGTAATATTCTGGGTGTTAAGGTGGCGTTAGTCAATGGTAGAATACGTCTGCTAGAGGTACGAATCGCGTTACGGGCAGAGACTGAGCAATCTCCTGGTAACAAATTCGGTTCAGACCCCGATAGCTGGCCTGAAACTGTAACGGAGACAGTAATCAGGATTTATCGAGTAGCTGAATTTGTGCCTGGAGTAGAACCGAATGGGCCGGTGTATTTCAGGGAATCTGCCAAGCGTGATATGGGATCGGAAAAGAAGTGGGTGTGGATTAGCGACTGGATCCCATTGCTTGCTAATGGCGGCGTATTCACTGAGATTCCTTTATACCCGCTATATGGGAGTCGGACGGTCGGACCGTATCGTGGAAGACCGGATTTTCTTGATACTGCTAGCTTGCAGATGTCTCTCTGGCGCAAGATAATAGACTACGATGCTCGCGAGAGAAAAGACTCAAAGAATATAATAGCTATCTCTGGGGCACAACCTGGTGATATCACTGGCGACAGCAACACGATATATCTGCCAGAGGGCGCAACTGCAAGCTTGCTTGAAACCACTGGCGCATCGCTTGAAGCGCTCAGGACGTCGCATGCAGAAATACGGCAATCTATAAGAATAGGTAACCATAGGCCCATTTTAAGCCAGCCTACGCCATCCAGGACGGCAACGGAAATTCTTGCATATCATCTCTCTGCGAGCTCTGAGCTAGAGATGTCTGTAATAATGGATTTGCATACGTTGAGAATGGCGCTAACGGCTGTCGCGTTATTAAATGGAGAGGATCCTGGCAAAGGAACGGTCGATATTCCACATGACTACACATTGTTCCCGGGAGCGATGTCTGAAATCTGGAAGGGCTATATAGAAAGCAAAGGAGTTTTGGTACCACCCAGATTGGCATGGGTTGAGGCGAGCCATCATCAATGGATCTCTGCATCTGAGGATCCTTTGGCTATTGCTAAAGAAGTCGAGGGAAATCTTGCGTTGCTTAGAGGTTCCAATGATGAGAGTACGGAACTCAATTCTGAAGATGATGGAGGAGAGGCTATAGACGGGCCTGAATAAGTAATGAGACTCGGACTTCAAGATTACCGCAAACCTTTTCAGGACGATCGAGGTGTCATTCGAATCGATGGTCGAGACCTTGTTGTTGTCGACCTTAATTCAGGGGAACCTATCGAAAACATGGTTGCCATGACATGGGGCAGTGCTTCTATGCTTGCCGGGTTCGAGGGTTCGCTTTTGACTTCGGAACACGTGAAAGAAGGTAAGGATTATTTGGTGGTCGTGGTTGAGTGCACACACGCTATGAGATTCGACAAACTCGAAAAAGAGAAATGCCCATAGTTTGCAAATCAAACCTTGGCGAAAAGGAGAATGAGACATGGCTACTACCACAAAACTGTTGGGACGTTCGGTCTTTACTGGTACCGATGGGTTAGGAACTACCACAGAATCGAATCTGGCGTATGTAGCAGGAACGCCTGCTGCAAGCCAGCCACTGGTCCAAGATGCAGCAGGTATCATCCTGGGTTATGCCCGTGCTGTATCTGTCGCATTTGTGGAGGACGGGTCCGGAACTAGTTATACTGGAACCGTGCCAATTCCGGCCGGATCCTTTCTGTGGGATGCACAGTTTCAAAGTACCGTGCTATGGGATGGAACGTCCGCTGCGATGGACTTTGGCGACGACGATGATCCTAATGGTTACTTTTCGGCGATTGACCTAAAGGCTACTGATCTACTCGTCGGGCAGGTGCTGTCAATCACGAACAGCGAGAACTGGGGAGGGAAGCAGGGCGTTTATTTGGTCGCGGCTACTGGCTTGAGAAGTGCGATCTATTATCCCACTGCAAATAACGTCATGGCGGTCGTGACACCTGGCGCCGCAGATGGATCCGCGGGCCGGTCGTTCATGCACGTCTTGTACTCCACTACCACACACATAGCGTCGACCAATGTCTAGTTAGTGGGACCGGAATGAGATACATGCTTTGGATGCGTAACCGAAACGGCCGGCACTGCCGGTCGAGACGTGTCCAAGCTCGGCAGGGCGGCGAGCATCTCCGGCCGCGGCAGGTTAGCGTTTTCGCTGGCGCGAGTCGGCGGCTCTTTCGTCGCCAGAGGTGGCCCGGATTTCGTCTTTGGAGATGCCCGAATTGGGCAGAGCGTCATGGATCGTAATGTCCATGGGCCGCGGCGCCAACCTCCATAAATCAAGGAGACGCTACATGCTTGAAATCTATAAATTTGGTGTGGCCAGTGTCGTCACTGCAGCTGACACCATTGTTCATAGCGCACACGAAACGGTAGGAATCAACCCATTCCCGGCTTCGCATGGCCAACTGTCCGTTGTATCGAGTAGTGTTGAGGATGCTGCCGGTGGCTCTGGCGCATCTGGTATCAGTATCAGTGGCCTGAAACTATTCGGCTCTATCTACAGACGCGCCGATTTCGATGTCACCATATCCGGAACCGATTCAGTTATCGTTGCGGGGTGGTCGCAGGCTTTCCGGGTGCACAGGGCGTTCGTGATCATGGGCAGCACCAACGTGGGGGTGATAACACTGACAATCGGCAGCACGCCGGTTGCGGAGATCCCTGTCGGTATCGGGCAGACGGAAACAGCCACGGAAACTACAGGTACGAACGAACATGCCTACGTGCGTTCCATATTCGCGAATATGATTGCAGGCGTCGGTACGACGCCTAAGGCAATAATAAAGTGGTGGATCAAGCCATGCGGTGGGCCATGGCGCGTATTCCTGACGCCAGTGGTGATAACCCCAGCCGGAGGTCAAGTAGTGCACGTGTTCCCGAGTCACGGACCGATCATTCCGACGCTGCATGATACAAAGAGTGAGGTGTTCGCATTCACTGGAACGTCGGCAGACATCGTAGCAGGGATGGACCTCGGGGTATGGCAGGCTAAGATACCTGAATCGTAAATGCAACTAATAAACCAGCATGAACTCAAATCTCGCAATGGATTCCGCATCCAGCGCAAATGCCTTTATCTCGATCCAATAGGAGCTTGCGAATTGCGTTGACATTGCCACTTCGCACATTGGCCACGTCACGACAGCGGCTCGAGCAATAACGCGCGCTGATATACCTAGGTCTGCCGTCTTTACGTCTTAGCTCAGAATTACATACAACGCATAGTGGGCAACCGTTTTCGGACTTGCGGTGCGGAAACATCGTGACAATGTCCTGTCGCCTAGGGTTCATCGTTGGCGGCCTGCAGTTCGCCTGCCTACTGCGGAGGTGAGATGTCATTCCGTTTTGCATCGCCTGAGCTCCGGCTCGCACAGTGAACAGAGCGCGTCGTCAAAATACTGAATACTGATCACGCAAGATTTAGGTATCGATATAGGTGAGTTGTATTGATCCTTTTCACCCTTGGCCAGCCCAACGGAACAGGAAAGAACTATATACTTTTCTCTATCTTTCAAGACCCATCCGAGGGACCAGATCTTTCCGGGTTTAATGTCGGGCGAAAACACCCAGCCGTCCACACGGAAAGAGTCAAGCCACACAACAAGGGCCGCCCGGTAAGTGGCCTTCTTGGATGGAATTCTCACGTCTAGCAGTTTCTTGGATTCGCTGCTCTCGGACCCGGCGGGCTCACGTTCGGGCTCATGTTCGGGCTGCACGGTAAAGCTCTCCTCCTTAGCTTCTTTTGGTGGTGCGGAAACATCGTGACAATGTCCTGTCGCCTAGGGTTCATCGCTGGATGTCCCGTATGTTAAAAAAGAACATCTCACCTCCGCAGTAGACAGACGAACTGCAGGCCGCCAACACTGCACCCTTAACGAGCTCTTCGGCTGACGTCACGCCGTGCGCCAACAGTGCAGACATCGCACCCGCGGCAAAATCAGCGCCGGATCCTGCTACCTGGTAGATACCTCCAACCGGTTCGTCGAAACTCCGCAGGTCCGAGCACAATTGCCAGGCATAGCCCGCGGTCACGACCAGCGGACTTATCCGGAAGTCCCCGAAGACAGAATCTTCATCTCTTATCTGCTTAGCGCCGTCTATGGCCAGAAGCTTCGTGCGTATGCGCCGGGCAAAATCTGCACGTTCGGCATACACAACATCCTGGACGTTTCCAACCTCGGCATAGGTACGAACGTATCTCGGCCAGAAATCGTGGGCATCATGCATCAGGACCGAGTCAACCGTGACATCCCCGGCAGAGGCGAAGGACCAGAGTCGATCCGGAGAGAAATTCCACTTGTTTTCAACCCGCGACATTACACGTCCGTCGGTAGTCAAGCGCATACCATCGCAGCCAACCCAAGTGCCGTCAGGTCCGATCGCTGCAGCAAGTATTGTCATTCTTTACCCCCTGTGTTGAATCGAGCTGGATTTTCCGCTTCCGTTAAAATTCTGACTTTAACTTCAAGTTCACTGATGAACGAAACGGTGAAGACATCTTTATATCGTCCGTACGCAACGATAGGGCTAGGAGTCCATGAATACCAGGGATAACGTGATGTAGGTGATCCCGTTGGGCTGCCCGTATACTGTATAAGATGTACGGAGTCCCACTGCCTTTCATCATCACTGCATAAGAGAAGGGTGACATAGAAAGCGCCTCTCGCCCTGTCCATATGAGTCGTCATCATATGGCGCGGAAAAGTCCCGTAAAGGATATGATGAGTAACGGCGAACCCTACGGAATTGAGCAGATGGTTATTTATCCAAACACGACCATCGCTAAGGCTTGATGCCGAAATCCCGTCATTGTGCACGTAATTCGGCGCTATAGTGGGTGTTATGTTGGGCTGTGTCATGGCTTTTTAATCTCCTGTAGATCTATGACAAGGCGACCGGCCACCTCACTCACTGGACATCCAAGAATTTTGCACAAGTCTAACAGTATAGACTTATCGGATCCTAACGGCCGGTAATCAATCGGTGGCGCAAATATAACTTCAAAAAAGGAAAGCTTAGCGGCGGCAACAAAATACTTCAGAGTCTCACCAGAAGGTGGGATCCGGGCTCCCTCAAGTTTATCAAGCCTGCTCTCTGTGAGATCGTCTGGCGCTCCAGGCAATTGACTCGCAATCTCGACGAGCTCTCGGCGAGACATATAAGGAGCTTTGCCAGGGCTAAACCCCCGGGCTTCGTAGAAAAGGTCTCTTACTGTTCGTGGCATTATTACTCGTCCCCGCCCCGTATCCGTGGGCGTCCATCAATGTCTTTGATGAATTTGCACGCGAAGTCATCGCATAGGCAGTAATTCTTTTCCCCCTCTTTTTCGAGCTCGTCTAGCGCATTGTTAGCACACCACGAGCCTTCGTTGCGATGGAAGAGAATCGCTTCTTTATCCCAGCTGTGTGGCATTAACACGTCAACATTGAAGATGTAGCGCAGCCGGACGATTTTGACGATCCTGACACATTCCGGCGCATGTGGCCGCCCTATCTTACGATTGCACCAAAAGCATTCGCTTGATAATCCTGCCGAAGCTATGTCGGTTTCCGTAACCATTGGAAATTCCACATTCAATTCTTCGCGCCAATTTGTCACGTGTTCTCCTTGCTCTATTCGGTGTGCGGCAATATATAAAATGACCAGGCCTTATATTCGATCCAGTCATCCCACACATTCTCTACGTGCAGTGAAACCTCCTTGGCAAATTCCACCGTATAGTATGTCCCACCTTTGCAGACTCCGGACCATAAAGCTAAGCAGAAGGAGTCTTCAGACTTTGTAGCTTCATTTATCATCCATTCATTTCGACGGAGGAATGCCCATGATCCTGGGCTACCACTACTAACAATCAGAACTTCATGTGCCTTGTCGAGCATGTATTCCAATCGGGACCGGCTTTCCTTTGGCCAATTGATTCCCATGCTCTTGAACGGCAAGGCAGCGGTGTACGGTATTTCCATATCAATACACGCTTCAACAATAGCTTGATCCCATCCTAATGCCATGCCGGAGATGACCCTTAAGCCCTGCGCGTCCGCCCATTGAGAAAGCACCTTAACTGCAAAGTCACTGAGCTTATGCCGTGCTTGGTCTCCGAACCCGCCCAACTCCGTCGGCCTGTGTCCCGTGGTTGCTATTATCATGTATCCCCCGTTCCAGCTGGATGAACATGCGATGGCAGCGGGTTGAACTCGCCGACGGTGGTGGCCCAATCTCTGAGCTGCCGCGGTCTGAGCTGCTGTGGATGACCGCCGGGAAGCAGGCCGCCCTCAATCAAGTCCGCCAGCTGCGTTAGCCGCAATTGGAGGTTGAGTTGCGCAATCCTGAACTCGATCTCCGCCAACATGGCACCTTCTTTTGTGTCTGTCGTCGTGTCCTTATCCATTCGAATGCTTTCGGAAGTACGCGTCAAGATGGTCTGCTCTTTCTTGGAATGTCATTGTTTTGAAATACGCGTCCGATATCGCCAGCTTTTCGAAATGCGCGTCAATTCTATCTATTGCCATCCTCTTGAACTCGGGCTCCGGTTCTAGGAGAAATTCACTCAGCATCAGGTTGGCGTAGACGCCCCACCTTGCATCCTGCCGGCGCCAGTCACTCAGGTACTGCCTATGCTGTTGTAGCTGTTTCGCTCTTCGGTCCATTAAGGGAGTCTACCAGAGAGACTAGGCGGCTGTCAAGTGGATCGATATAAAGGATGTGCGCAAGGCGCAAGTCAACCCATCCTGTGCAAGGCGCAGGGAAAGGAACCCCATGACACCCGAACAGATGGCAACAATCACAGCGGCAGCACGCAGCGATGACCCGAGTGCGCTCGGAACATTGATCCAAGGTCTCGAACGGCAAGCGGTAGACAACGCGGCTGGCGTCGAGGACGTCACCCGGCCACTGAGGGCAAAGAACGCAGAGCTGCTCGCAAAGAATGCTGAGCTGACCGCGAAAGTGGCAACCGAGGCGTCGTTGGCTGAGAAGCATTCCTCAGATCTTGCCGCTCTCGCAAAGACGGTTGAGTCTGAGAAAGCCAAGGCGGCTTCCACCGCGGCTGGAGTAGATCACAGCGAAGTGGACAAACTAGCTGAAGAGCTAGCGCTCAAGAAATTCGAAGCCCTGTCACGGGAATTCGAAGAACGTGCATCACTGCTCACAAAGCAAGTCGGCGACAATGCCGCGGACCGTGACCTAGCAGTGAGCAAGCTGCGTGATGCCCTTATGGAGCATCAGTTGTTTAAGGCTGCCCCTGGCGTGGATCCCATGCTATGGAGATTCTACGTGCAGACGGCTGCGCCTCACTTTGTGCCGCAAGCGAACGGGGAAGAGGAGTGGTGGAAGAAAGATCTTCCAGGATTCGATCTTGTAGACCCCGAGACCAAGACGCGACACATAGGGTCGGATCTAAAACCAATGACGCTTCCTGACCTGGTGAAAGCAAAAAAAGACGATGAATGGCAGATCTTCTTTACGCCGCAGGGTCAAGGAGGTGGTGGGCGATCTCCGGGCGCAGTCGGAGAAACGGCCAGATTTAATAAGGATACTTCGGCCGGCGAGAGGTTCGGAGCAATCTTCGAAGGAGACTAAAACATGTCCCATGTTGTGATGCCGATGGTGGAATTCCTGAAAACGGAAGCGCCAAATGAAGAAAAGGCCGTTGTGCGGAAGTTCCTGGAAACTGAGCCGTTTTTTGCAGCATGGGGATTTGAGACACGCGCACAGTCGGCCGTGCCTTTCAACCGTCAGGAGAAACTCGCGTCGACGACATCCAGAGCTGTCGGCGAGCTTTATGCACCCAGCCACGGGGTACTCGATCCCGGATGGGAGCCGATGAAGATTCAAGGCGGCATATCTCCATTTGACGTTTTCCAAATGGAAACCGGGGATGGAAACAGGAGGCAGACAGAGGCCGAGGATTTTGTCGAGTCTGTTGGAAGGAACTACATCAAGAGCGTCTTTAAGGGCGATGACTCCACGGACCCGCGCGAAATACGCGGATTACAGCTACGACAGACGATAATCGGAACGAATCTGCTTACGCAAAGTGCCGGAGCTGCAACCATGTTGCAAGTTCACAGGGCCATTGATCTATGTAGGCGCCCTACGCACATAGCGATGGGAAAGGGCTTGCGTACGAGATTTTCTGTCGCGGCGTCAGACACAACGGTCGGTGGATATATTACCAAGGGCGAAGACGACTTTGGTAAGAAGGTCATGGTAATAGCAGAGCTACCTGTGCTTGTCATAGGTGAGGATGCCTCAGACACGGCCATTCTAGGATTTACCGAAGCGAATGACACAACTTCGCTTTGGATTCTTAGCCTGCTACCGAACATGACCCACGGAATTCAGGTGTCACCACCGAGAGCCGTAGACCTCGGCATAGATCCCTCGAACGGTCTTCGGGCGAATATCTTGATGGACTGGAAGGCGAGTTTCATTGTACGCCATTTACGTGCCGCGGTGCGTTACGAAAACATCACGGACATTGCAGTAACCAAGGAGTAAGGAGTAAGGAGAAGAAAGATGCCATTACCTGACCTCACCCCAGACATCACTACCCAATTCAAGGATGCAGGACTTGTCGCCGCAGATGCGGCATGGCAGACCGGCGGTGCGAACTTCATCCATGATCTTGGAAGTGCAACTTTCACCCCGATGGCAATGCACATCAAGGTGTCAGAAATTGAGATCGCCAGTAACGACGAGCTTTACAGGCTCGTAGTTCAGGGATCCTCATCGCCTACATTTGCAAGTGCATTTGCCAGTCTTGGAGAGCTAACGCTAGGAGCAAATGAAGTACTTCTTGGCGACGTTGACAGCGTGACCGGAGAGTACGTTATCTATTTTCATAACGATGTCGGCGGAACTCTTTACCAGTACATTCGTGGATTTACCAAGTTTGCCGGTGCAGTTGCAACAGGAATCAACCACCAAGCTTGGATGACAGCCATTCCGTAAGGAGGACGATCATGGTAGGACCAGAAGAGATAATGGCAGCTCTCCAGCAAATGGACCCGGTTGCATTACAGCGACTGTTACCACAGATTCAACCGAAGATTCCGGATGAGCGACCACCCACCAGGGTAACAATCTATAACGGCGGAAGACCAATCGAAGTTTGGTCAGTGGATGTGAAAGGTTGGCTTGCTACGGGCGCGACATTAACCCATCAGAAAGAAGAGGGTGATCACGACATGGCGGGGCAGATACCAGATGGAGCAGATGGCAGGGGTGTTGAAGCAGATAAGCAGCCCGAGATAATCCGGCCAGAAAAGCGCGCACGTAGAAAGAACTGATCGATGACGTTTGCGTTTTCCACAACAGAGGTCGAAGACGGCACTGGGAAGACAACTTCCTTGGTATTCGAGCAGCCCGAGGATTCCATAGCTTGGTTAAACCGTCGGTCCAAGACTGCCTTTTCGGCGGCTCTCGATTCGGATCAAGAATCTGCGGCGCTGCGGGCTACCGAAGAACTTGGGGATCAGTTGAATTCTCTGGGATTCAGTGGCACGCGAACCGTGTTGGACCAGGCTTTGGATTGGCCAGCCATCGGCGCATATGCGCGCACCGGAGAGACATTTGATTCCGATCAGATACCTGCCATCTATCTGGAGGCATACAGACTGACAGCAGAAGAGATTGCTGCAGGTACTTGGCTCGAAAGCGAGTCTGGAACGGGGGCTAAACGGATAGAGGCGGACGACGTAGAGATCGAGTACTCGTCTGGTTTGTCAGCCGCCTCTCTTGCGGCAAATCATCCAGAGATTTTTCGACGGCTTAAAGCTGTCCTCCCGTCTGGAGGATGGCAAGGATGAATTGGGCCAAGATCGCTAGGGGTGCCTATCTAAAGGCAGGTGTCCTAGGATCTGCAACGTTACGTCGTCGGCACACATCCTCCGATCGTGACGCTGGACTGGTGACAAGTTCTCTTGAGCTGTCCGGAGCTCATGCGCAAAATGAAACGTCGCTAACTCTTCGCCAAGCCGATTCTGGCCCAGCTGCCGGATTTATACCCGCCGGACTGGAGCTAGCAATCGATTCCGTAGCGTATACAACCCTAAGCAAGGCAACTGCAAGCGGCGGTTTGTATTCAGTCACTGTGGCAACGCCCGGCCTTCTCACAGCTCGATCGGATGGAGATGTCGTCACATTGACGGGGTCTGTATCATGGGCATTTCCCAACGCTCTGATTAAAGCTGTAGATCTTGCGTCCCTGCCGATGGGCGATGCTATTCCTACGTTCACGTTACAACTTCTCAGAATATCTGCACCTACTGCTGTAATACCACGCAAGGGCGACTGGGTAACCGCTACAGATCCATTCCAAACCGTAACCGGTGAAATATTGAATGTTAAAACGAGACATCTCGGATGGGACGTAAACGCATAACGGAACTAACATGCCACAGGTCACAGTTAATTCATACAGCGAGTTGTCCACGCTCTACCGCAGGATGGCTACAAGAGTGTGGCCAGCGCTCGGGCGCGAAGCGGAAATCAATCAAGTTCTCGAAGTGGCGCGCCATGTAATTCCGCTGACACCTCGCGATACGGGGCGCCTGCAACATGCTTGGAGTGCCGTTCGCGGAGCTACTGAAGGTTCTATGGGATCTCCGGGTGGTCCGAGGACAGTAACCCGTGCTGAGATTAAGTCCCAGCTAGGGCCAGGTGGTGGGAAAAGACGAGCCCTGTATGTCAACGCTGCGCGGAAATCCGCAGGATCGTTCTCGTACGCAAAACGAGTGCTGATAGAAGGCTTCTCTAGACAGCTAGCTTCGGGCGTTTTGCTGTCAGGTTTGAATCGTGTCTTGTCGGTTCGCGAGGACTTCGTCTTTCAGGATGCGTGGCGACGGGCATTGCGAGAAGGGAGGATATTTTGAGTTTCTTCCCAATAGCCGACTACGACGCTGTCGTCACACTCCTTGAAGGGATCACGATTTCGTCGGGCAGCTCGGGTTATGTTGGTATATTCGATCCTGGACATGGACCGTCGGAAGACGAACTTGTCTCAACAAATGATCCTGAAAATCCGCGCATGTGGTTGCGTTGGAAGATAATATACGAACCCGCAGAAGGTGGTCTTGATCCTGCCGCTGCATATTTGCGCAGATTCGCGCTCTTATTCAGAGTCTGGATCGAGAATGGACCGAATACATTTCTTGCCTTACAGGTACTAGAGGATGTATACGATGGAATTGTTACAGCAACTGTAAATGGTACGCCTGCGGGGTTACAGCTGATTCCGCAGCAAGTTAGTATGGTTTACGAAACCGACGAGATTGGTTTCTTGGTGGCGCATGACCTCGTCTTCCCAGCAGCAGGAGTAGGACCATGAATAAAATCACCCTGATAAAGAGCTGGCACAAATGGCGAAAATGGCAAGTACTCGACGTGTACGGCGAAACTGATACACCAACGAACAATAGCGTTGACACAATACGAGCCGAATGGCTCATCTATAAAGAAATGGCAAAGACAGGAACGCATTCTAGAACCCGCGTGAACAAGGTAGATGATATAGAACGTGTAATCATTGACGTAAGCGGGAACGTCTCAATGACTGACCCCACAGAGGAAGGGTAACGAGATGCCTGCACAAGCAGCAACGGGATTTCGGCTTTGGTACAATGACCTCGCGCTGCACACGCAGGCCAGTGCATTCGCTTCCCCGCTCACGGTTACCGTTGCAGATGTTACAAACTTTGATTCAAATGGCAATATGGAGCGATTGCCGGGACTAGGCAGCCAGGCCGCAACCGTAACCGGATTTACAGACACCGTCGCGGTAGATGATACCCTTCATATCCCGCCCGCTGTGGCGAGAATGTCATTCAATAAAGATGCCAACCCCACCGTGGGCGATATTGCTCGCTCATTCGAAATTGTTCGCTCCTCTTATGAATGGGGTGGAACAGTCGGGGAACCCACTGGGCTCACGGTAGAGTTTCAGAGCAAGGATCAGACCATACTTCAGGGTAATGTCCTGCACAGCGGTATTACCACAGCAACCGGAGATGGCACAGGGTTCGATTTCGGTACAGTCGCAGCAGGAGAGACACTATACGTACCTCTTCACGTAGAACTTGCTACAGTCGCGGGAACTTCGCCCACGCTAGATGTGGTCTGGGAACGTGACATAGACATTAATTTCTCCACACCAACGACCCTGTTTACATTCGCTCAAATAACCGCCTCGGCGAATACCTTCCAGGTGGCAACCGTCGCCGGAGCACAGACCGAAACATTCCACCGACTCGTACATACGATCGGAGGAACCGGCGGCCCAACCTTTAATTGGTTTTCAATGATTGCTAAAGCCACAGTGTAAAAGGAGATAACATCATGGCTGCAACTGTCTTAACATTCGCGCTCTGCACCGTCGCCGGTAAAGACATCGTCGGTGAACTGAGTGGAATCTCGGCAACTCTAAGCCACAACATCCTGGACGTTTCCAACCTCGGCATAGGTACGAACGTATCTCGACTGCCGGGCCTTGGAGACTTCCAGGTGACGTTGACGACGGGCCATTGGGACGCCGATGAATCAGCGGCGGACGGACTGGGCAAGGCGTTATGGGATGGATCGTTGTTTGCCGCTAGTCCCGGCACCTCAATCTACACCTTGGTGGTCTCGCGCCTGGCTGTACCTACAGCTGCGGCTCGGAGATACACGATGGAGGCCGTGATTATGTCAGGCTGGGATCCGTTTGGGGCAACGGTCGGAGAGGTCGTGGGCGGATCGAATGGCGTCACATTCGGCTTGGCGGACAGCGTGATAACGGTAGCGACATCGTGATTTTTTAGCCGCGTCATCGGTTTTTAAGAAAGGTAGACATCATGTTTTCAGTGACTCTAGAGAAATCCGTTTCAGCTGCTGCAATACAGGTCGAAGACAATTTCGGCCAAGGGTGGATATTCAAGTGCAGAGGCACCAATACAAGACGCTTCAAAGCGCTGAGCATCCCACAGGTATTGATCGCTACAGAATACAGTGCGAGGCTTTTGTCAAAATACTCGCCAAAGGCGATCAAAGAATGCGAAGAAGCTGGCAAGCGATTCATAGCAGAATTCGCAGATAGCGAAGAGGGCCTTGATGCGCATGAACTAATGGCCTGTCTAAGCGAAGAAGCAAAGGAGCTATACGGTACACAAATAATGTTCCAGACACAACAAGCGCAGCGCCTGGCAGAGTCCGAACCACCTTCTGCTAAAGGCGTAGCGTCTCTTATCAAAGGATGGTATGGGATCTTAGATGAAGATGGTGTCGGAGTACCGTTTTCAACCAAGAATGTTATCGCGTTACTTTCGAGCGTGGCTCCTGTACCATCAGGTGAATACGAAGGCGATGAAATAGGGGAAGCCTTGCGGCGATGGATTCCAAGTGAAATCATTAGGTTGACCGCAGAAAGAGAGGCCGTGGTGGCAAGCAACTCAAAAAACTCCTCTGCAGAACCGTGTGGTGGAAATGGTTCTACCACAGACCAAGAGACAAAGCAGAGCGTAGACTCTGGGACGTAGAACAGACTCAGATTACAAAATCCATAACGCGCGCACTGGACGATGGTCTCTACAAAGACCTAGAAGAGGCGCACGAAAAGATCACTGGATGCATGCCTAAACATGCAAGAATTAAAACAGAAATGACCCTAGGCATAAGATCCGGTTCATTTGTGACTATACCCAGACATTCAGACGCAACAACGTGGGCGGTAATGAATTATCACATGTTGCGAACTACGGAGAATGCAGTGCCGCCTTCCGAGATAAGGTGCGCACTACGCCAAGCTGGCGTTAAATGGAAGTCTGATGTTGCCATTGAGCAGGTGCTATACGTTGGCGCTCTGGATCGCGCCAGTATGCTGTATCGAATGGAAGTTATGGACGGCGAATCATGAGCGTCAGATTCAACGTCATAACAGAGCATCGTGTTAAAGGTGCCGTAAAGGCTGCGGGAAAGTTATTAGATCTATCAGATGCCTCCAAAAAAACTGCATTGAAGTTTGTTGGTGCGGCCGTCGCTGCCGGAGTGCTGGCAGAAGCACTCCGGAGAAACATAGTAGTCGCGGCAGCTTTTCAGAAAGGTCTTATAGATGTCGCTAAAACATCGGATCTTTCCGGATCGGCGTTGCGTGCGCTTGGAAAAGATATAGACTCGTTATCACGAGTGATTCCCACTGCTGCAACCGGGCTACTGAAGATTGCAAAAACAGCGGGACAACTTGGCGTCACTGGCGCGCCAGCCATTCTTGCATTCACCGAAACTCTTGCAAAACTAGAAGCCACCACAGATATTATAGGCCAAGAGGGTGCAACCGCATTGGCGCGGCTGTTAAACGTTACAGGAGAAAGCGCAGAGACGGTAGGTACACTTGGCTCGGTACTAGTGTCTCTGGGCAATAGCTTCGCGGCAACTGAAACCCAGATACTTTCACATGCTGGTGAGGTTGCGCGCGCAACTGCCATATACGGAGTGAGCTCAGGCGAAGCCGCGGCTCTTGGAACGGCTTTGGCGGCGATGGGGGTTCAATCGGAATTGTCCGGTTCTGCTGTAGGCCGATCGTTTATAGCAATTAACTCAGCGGCATTAGAAGGTGGAGCAGCGCTTGAGGCTATGGCAAAGGCTTCCAGGGTCTCAACCGAAGAATTCAGGGCTGCTTTTGACGTTGCTCCGCTCGAAGCATTTAAACTTTTCTTATCTGGTCTTCGTAAATCCGGCCGAGATGCAACAACTGTCCTTGACAGCGTCGGATTGAGTGGAATACGTCTCTCTAAAACTCTACCTGTTCTAGCCAAAAAATTCGGAACTGTAGAAAGGGCATTGAAGCTTCAAGCCGCAGAGGTTGCAAATGCAACGGCGCTGAATGACGAGTTTGCAAAAGCGTCAGTCGCTCTGACATTCCAGCTCCAGCTCTTGAGAAATGAAGTGTCATCTGCCGCAAAGATAATTGGCGACGGGATGCTAGAAGGTACAACGAATGCAGTAAAGGGAACGAAGGATCTAATTAGTGTCAATAGAAATCTGATAAAAGATCTCGTAACGTTGGGGTCAACAATCGGCAGTGCAGTTTTGCCACCATTGGCAATATTGGGTATAAGCTTATTAGAAATAGCTAGCATAATACCCAGAATCATTGTAGGTATAACGGGCATTTCATTAGTGAGAGGACTGGCGAAAGATATATCAGACCTAACAAGTAGAGAACGCGAGCTTGCCGCAGTTACATTAGACGTAGCAAAGGCGATAGCATCACAAAACAAGGAATTGGTTACGACAAAGATCTCAGAGGTTGAGGCAGCAATTGAGAAATTGAAAAATACGCAAAGAAATGCAAAAAACGAAGTGGAAGAATTCGAAGATCTAATAAGAGTCGGTTGGTATGATTCAGAGGCAATAGAAATAGCGACACAAAGAATAGAAGAATTCACAGACGAGTCTGTTGCTGCATTCGCAGAACAGAAAAAGATGGAGGATATTCTCAGAGCTTTGAAGGTCGCGTTGAAGGATGTCGCCAAGGAAGAAAAAGATATTGTCAAGATAAAATTAGCCGAGAGCGTTGCAAAGGCGCGCAAGGAATTTCGTGCTATGGTTGAGTCACTGAAGTCAACCGTACGAATTCAAAAAGAGTTTGGCGTGAGCTCAAAAATTGCTGCTGACGCAGTAGAGATTTTGTCTAAAGGAATGAATATCACAGTAGAGTCAGCTATCAGACTAGCAAAAGAGATTCAGGATCTCGAAACAGAAATCGCCAGCCTTGCCGCCTTGGACGCATTTATTGCCCAACAAGATGCCATTCGTGGATTAATACAATTGATGGAGTCATTTAGGATTGGCTCCGACCTGGCCACGGAAGCGCAGGAGCTTCTTGCAACCGGCGTTGCATCGACCGCCGAAGAAGCTGTACGGTTCGCCAAGGAAGCACGACTTCTTCTTGTTCAATTATAACAGCTATCAAATCTCTCAGATATCCGGCTAAGAATTGTTGGCGAGATCGAGCCGTTGCCTGGCCAACCCCTTCATGAGCCTGGGGTAGGCCTGAAGCCTGTTAGAACTATTCAGCAAATTAAGTTTCCGGACGAAGATCTAAAACAATCCAATAAAGAACTGGGTACAATGGTCGATCTCATGTCAGAGCTCGGCGACGCATTTCGTGGGTTAGGGGAACTATTCTCAGGCTTTGGAGAAAAGGTCAAAGACAATCTGGATACTGTTGGGCAGCTGGCCGATGTATTTGGCTTGGTTGCGGGTGCAATCGAGCAAAGCAGTAGCGTAACGGATAATTCTGCGGTGAAGGCTGCCGCTGCGGCAAATATATGGATAGCTGTCGCAGTTGCTATCCTTGATATATTTGAGGGTATTAGGGATAAGCGACGGGCGAAAATATTCGGGCCAACAGTTGCGATCAGTGCAAACACAGTAGGCGGGGCCGTGCAATTTGGAGGCGGAGTTGGTGCGCAAGGTCCGGGCGTTTCATCGCCGGGCGTTATCGGCGGCGGAGACCGGACCGGGGATGGTATTCCCAAAGAGGTATTTTTTGCGTTGCGGGAAGGGATAAACTCTCTTCGTGTTGCACTTGGTGGCTTTCTAGTATCTCTTTCAGGGATTGTCATATCTATTCGGCAAGATGGGGAACAGGTTCGCGTGCAAATTGCAGGGCAAATCGACAGCTTCTTCAATACGTTTGCAGAAGCTGCGACATTCGCTCTTGAGCAGGCATTAAATACAGCCACCTTCGACGGTCTTGGCCCTATTCTCGGCGACGCGATGAAGAAGGTGGGCAATATTGGATCAGAGGCTTTCCTTGAACTGGTACCTATTCTTCGAAGTATGGACGACGCCGCGGCAGGCCTTTCGCGTACGCAATCCACTGCGAATCTGGCGGCTGCGCGTTGGGGGGTTTTGCTGGATATCACCACAGAAAGCCTCAGGGAGCTCGGCGTAGCTTCAGAGGCGATCGTTGAATTCCGCATGGCCGAGATTGCGTTGATGATCAGGCAGGCAGAGCTGGGTTTATTGCAGCTAGCGGGCGTCAATAGTCAATTCTCTGCCCTGGAGCAGATGCTCGCGGCTGCCGATGCCGCAAACCAGGCGGCAATACGGGCCGCCGAGAGCACCGCGGCCTTTGCAGAGGCGGCCGAGGCAGCCGCCTCAACCGAAGGATCCCTCTTGGTTCCTGGCGGTGGTGGCCCACCAGTAAACGACAGGACCATGAGCGGCGAGCTCACAGAATCAACTGAACTGGCTGGAGTAGCTATTGCAAATCTCTCGAAAAGTGTCGATCTTCTGAACGAGTCTGTTGACGATTCAGGCCCAGCCTTCAGAGATGCCGCCGACGCCGCCGCGCAAATACCAGAATTCTTTATCCAAGCCGTAAAAGAAATAGTTACAAAGGGAGAGCTTGTAGGCATCCTAAACCAGATGATCCAATTCCAGGAACGGTACGGATCATCTGCCGCTGCTACTGATCAGCAACGGTTGCTGGTGGCGCGCATGGAATTTACCATAGCCAAGCTGAAGATTATCTTAGCGGTGCAGCAATTAGAAGTTGCGCTACAAATGGGATTAATTACCAAAGCGCAACTCGAACAATTCCAAACGTGGGCCAGGGATATTTCAGCTATGGAGTTCCCTGGCATAGACCGCCAGAGAAGAGGAACTGGGACTCGTCGCGCTGACCGCGAAAACTTCCGGCAAATGATCTCTGAAATGGAAGCGGGATTTGATATTCTTGGTGGCGCAGCAGAAGGCGTGGCCAGGTTCCAAGCGGAGACCGCATCGCTAGCAGAGGAAATGCGTCGACTGAATATGGGAGACCTTGTTGCAGATTTCGAACGCCTTCGTCAAGTGAGAGAAGACCTAATCTCACAGAATGCCATAATAGATATAGAGACTAGAATTGCGAATATCATCGGTGATGAGGATGCGTTAATGGCTCTTCAGCAGGCCAGGCAACTCGCGCAGCTTGCCTTTGATCGTGCTCAAATTGAGGCGCTTATAGCACTAGGTCAGCTATCGGAAGAGATGGGCGCCGCAATACTTGCAAGGATAGAAGAGGCCCAACAGACAATTCTAAATCCACCAGAGCCACCAGCGATAACTCCCCAGCAACAAGCAGAATCAGACGTGGAATTATTCCAGGGATTTCGATCTCAAATGGAAGCGCTGGGAGCATCTCTACCTATAGACGTCGTTGCGAATCTTGCTCGTCTAGAGCTGGAGTTAGCTCGAGCACGCTTACTTGCAATGCTGGCAGACGAAGAGTTTATAGCCGCCGCAGAACGTATGGGTATTGATTTGATAGATCTTGCAGGTAGGATCGGCGCCGCATCCTTGGACCTTACAGCAGCGCAGCAACAAGCGGCAGATGTTGGACTATTCCAGAACTTCTTATCCCAAATGGAAGCGTTGGGATTATCTCTACCTACCGACGTCGTAGCAGACCTTGCCCGCCTGGAGCGTGAACTAGCCCTGGCGCGTTTACTTGTAATGCTCGCCGACCAGGAGTATATCGATGCCGCCCTGAGCCTGGGTATTGATTTGATAGATCTTGCAGGTAGGATCTCTGGAACAGTAATACAAGACGACGAAGACCGGGAGGATGACATCGAAAACGGGCCCAGCTTCGGGCCTGCTGCACCTGACACGCGTTCCAGCGCATTCGTAGGATTCGATCCGGTTAATGCTGCAAATGACAACCTGGTGAATACTCTCGAGAACCTTCGAAAGGAAATGATAGCCGTTGCGCGCGAGATAGAACTCGGCGGAATGAGTCAGATCGAGGCAGAGATTTCAAGAATTAATGACAAATGGGCAGACTTCATTCTACGGCTACAGGAAGCAGGCGGCACTATAGCGGATATTGCAGAAGCAGAACGCCTTTCTGCAGAGCAACGAAGAATTGCCCTAGAAGCGTTTGCAAAAGCTTCGATCGAGGGCTTCAAGAATCTGCTAGACCAGATTCGCGGCGTCAATCAGACCGGTACCATAGCTGGGTTCAATGCAGCGCAGAGGGAATTCCAGGAAGCACGCGCAGCCCTCGAGGCCTCGCCTCTTGATCAAGACGCTCTGAGACGCGCAGAAGAGGCCGCAAGGGCTTTCTTCCAAGCAGGCCAGGGCGCTGGCTTCGGTTCAACTGTACAGGCGAATAGGGAGCTGATACCCTTTCTTGAAAACATCAGCTCTGGCGCGCTACAGCAGGCCGAGATTGAGCGATTGGCGGCCGACGGCCGGACGGACAGGGTCATAGCCTCGCTCGACCTGGCAAGGCTCGAGCGAGACCAGAGACACCTCGAGCGTCAGGCGTCCCTTGAAGAGTGGTATGATGAACGGCGTGGGCAACATCGTGACGTGATGGCGCTATTACGTGGCCAGGCTGTAGCATAAGGAACGATCCTAGAGGAAGGAAAGAAATGAACAAGCGGAACCCAGATACGCCGGGCGCTCATAACTTAGGATGCCCCGGCATCCTAAGGCCTAGGCACCATCGGATCCGAGCACCACTGCCCTGGGGAGCGCCTGGCAGTCAATCGAATCAAAAGCTTGGCGAAGGCGGGGAAAAATGAGCGTACACGTCGATAACGCACGAAACAGATTATGGCGCATGAACTGCGCGAGGTGAGAAATGAAAAGAAACAAAAAGCTTCAGCGTGAAATCCGCTACCGCATGAACAAAACGGGCGAGAGGTATTGCCAGGCAAGAACTGCAATACTCTCGGATCTTGGCGGAATCGAGCCGTTGCCTGGCCAACCTCTTCATGAACCCGGGGTAGGCCTGAAGCCCGTGAAAGTAATCGAGCAAGTTAAAGTTCACAAGAGAGTTGACGCAGTATCCACGACAAAAGAACCTTCGATAGAAGAGAATAAATGATGGCTATGACAAGCTTGGCGATAACTGCAACTCTTGCACTGACGGCCTTTGTAGTGCACATTGTCTCAATAACCTGGTTTCTTAGGGGAATAAGAGCCAGAAACGAATTGATCGTTCAGAGTGTTGAGCACCTGAGTAACGAATTCCGGAATGAGATCAGCCGACTCAGAGTCTCAATCGATAGCCTATCGATAAAGCTAGATTCAGTAATGGGCAAAGTCCACAACCTAATCACTGGACTAGCTGTCACGGAAGCTAGAATTAGCTCCATCGAAAATGAGGGGAAACATGAGGGAGAGAATCGAACAACTTGAAAAAAGCGTGAATGGCATGGTTGAGTACTCGCATAAGATGCTAGTAGTTATATTGATAGTTGAACTACTGGCAGTCGCTATCTTCTTTTTCCTTCAGATGAAACTAGAAGAGTTCTGGGATGTTGACACCCGGAACATTTACAGACGGATAGAAACATTGGAGAAACACCATGAGCAAGGAAACTAACCGACCAACGAACGAATCCATAGCAGAAGGGATCTTAATACTAACATCAGCAAAATCAAAGAAGCGGCTATGCTGTGTCAGTACCGATTCAATAATCGAATTGGCAAAAGAACTTGAGGCAGCCGCAGAGACAGTACGTGCGAAATACAAAGAAATAGAATTCTAGAATAGTATTCAATTAACTAAGGAACAGAGAGCGCCTAATTATGTCTACGAGCCTTTTCGCATTCGTACGACCTTGGGAACTCGGCGGTGATGTAGAGGCCGAGACATCGGAAACCTCCCCTCTGTTGGCCGTGAATCTAAAGGACCGATTCAGGCATACGAGGGCACGCGAAACCAACGGCACTACCGGCAACGGATGGAAGTTTGATTTCAATAATACGAGCGTTAATGTAGCAGGTGTGGTGCTATTCGATTGGACTGTCGACCAAGCAGCCGGTACCACGCCACGAATTAAACTTCAGCTTTCAAGTGCAGACCCATTCGCGGCCGTAGTGTATTCAACCGGAGATACAGCCATCCTAAATAGGGACCTGTTACAGGATCCACTATTCTTCAGCTCGAATCCAATTAACGAGTGGAATTGGCTAGTACCAGTCGATTCTCCGCAAAGTGGTGAGCCAGATAATTCTACCGGATCACCTGCGACATCGGCCTGCAGGTCAGGTAAACTAACTTTCGAATCTCAGACAAGCCCCGGTGGACATTGGGAGGCGTCGATGCTAGTAGTCCTGGTGGATCCAGTATTGATAATATCACAAAATATTCTTGGCGGTCCCAACTTTACCGGTCGTCAGAAATCCTTTGAGTTTCTCGACGGGCAGGGAACAGATTGGTCGTATAGCTGGTCACCTGTAGACGAGGTGGTTAAAGAAAGTATAATGCAGATATACGACACAGTACAAGACGGTCCAATATTTCTCATTCCGGACAGCGGCATGGCAAAGCAACAAGCAAGCCCCAATGTTTTTGGTGCAGGTCAAGGTCCCGATCGTCGAGGTGGACTCGTTAAATTCGCGAAATCACCAGAGGCAACGCGAAATAAACAAGGGCATAATTTATGGTCCGTAAACGCAACATTTCGAACATGGGGCCTACCTACTCGCACTAGGCCTCGGTAGCATAAAGACGCCCCTTGACAGGTGCTACCTCCAAGATGTACGATTTGCATGTGGAATCGTTCGGTTCTATACCTTTCTGCTTTCGGTGGTGTAGGCTGCAGCTGGATGGCCTAATCGTGAAGCGACTCGGACTGAATTGCTTGCAGTTGCACCGCCGCATTTTTACTACGGAATAAACACTCCATGATCTTTCCCGATACTGTGATATGGGCTCTTCATATTCAACCGAATGACGAGAGGGGTATCGTACAAGATATCATACTAACACCAGCATCACAGGGCGCATGGTCTACAGCCAGCGGAGATACACCAGCATCGCACGGTGTCCTGCCTTTGGTTGAGCTCAATAGCTGGGAATTAACGCGAGACGGTTTTGAGATCGACAACGGGGCAATTCGCCCGGGTGGATTAGTGAATTACACATGGGGAACGCTTGGATTAACGAATTCCCCAGACGTTGTGCATGGCAATAAACCTTTTGATCCATACGTAGATTGGGATTGGAGCGGCGCTGCATGGAGTTGGCACTACGCATCGCCGGTGTGGGATGCCGGCGCGCAGAACTGGATGCCACCTACCTTTGCAACATTCACAAAATACGCCTCCGGGAAGATCAATGGGCAACCAGAAATACGGGGCGATCGTGTAGGAATTACTCTCAACAGCCAAAGTGACGGACTCAAAGATATACCAATATCCCCAGTTGTATTAATGGGTTTGGGCGGTGCAATAGTTATACCAGCAGATGATTCCACATCCTTGGATAGGGTTACCCATGCAGACATGATCGACACTGGCGACTGGACAATACAGTACAGGATAAAAGTTACAATCGGAAATACAAGCCAGCATACAAGCGTCGACTCGGACCAATTTCTGATAAGGTTGCTTAGCCTTGGTGGCGGTCTTCAATCAATGCGTTTCCAGGTCAAGCAAATATCGGGTGCTAATAAACTGGTACTCTCACATGATTCATCATCTGTCACGCCTGTATGGTTCACGGTTACCATACTATGGAATTCTATAAATAAAACAATCGATGGATGGGTAGACGACACACAGACAGTATTCGACGATACGATCAATGAGCCATCCCTTAGCATAACACCTGTAACTACACGATTTCGTAATGTAAGCAACCAACATGCAACAAAGTTTGCATTCTTCAGAAGATGGAACAGAATCTTAACAAAGGGCGAACTCCTTGCACGGTGGAATCGACCCATCGTAGCGTCCGACGAGGAGTCGCTAGTGTGGGACTTCGAGTTTCAGACTGGTCACGGCTCCATAGTTTACGACTCAACCGAAAACCAGCACGGTGATCTTGTAGGATTCGGCGGGTTGGTCGATGACCAGTGGGAACCCACAGACACGGGAGATGCGGCTTTCGCAGGATCACGTCCGGGCGTCATGGTAGGAGATCAATTCGGCATTAAAGCACAAGACAATATGACAGCACTGAGATCATATATTGCCGGGTTATCTGCAAGCGGTTCAGATGCGCAAACATTACTCCTCAATGGTGAGATTTTACCTAATGATTTTTCTCATGCATCCTCTGTCACACTATCTGTAACACACTCCAAGATCGCAGACGGTGGGCAGGAGCGCACAGAATGGGCTCCGAAACAACTGCTAGATATTACGCCGCAGGGCCTACAGTCAGGAACTGTATTTACTGTCGTGAGTACATCACATACACCTTTCGATACATCGATAAGTGTTAATAAAAATCTCTTTGTCGAGGAGACTTTAATAGCAGAGACCGATGCCAAAACGATAGCCACAACGGATGCAACAGAGGTCTGGCAAGGACGAAAGGTAGCTTCAGATGTTACTAATCTAGAGCTGATAATCGCTGAGATTCTTCCCAAGGTTGTCCGCGGAGACGCTGGAGCTTCTTCTCCACCTGGCCCAGGACAATTACGTATCTCAACTAAGGACATTTCAGGTTTTCAATTAACGCAAAGGCTGATACAACAATTCGGCCCTCGCGCCGGTACCGTGATATTAACCAATATGCCTGGAGTTGCACTAGATGACGCGCTCTATGCACCGGGAAGTATGTCTAGTCACGAAGCCGTGAACAGGGCTGCATCTGCGCAACAATCTGCCGATGACTGGCCGAGTTTTTTCCAAGAGGATGAGATCGAAGGGCAATGGAATCAGCAGGGTTGGCCAAACCTATGGGAAGCAACGGCTGGCGAAACGATTACAGAACTGGAAATCATAAACTCCTCACTAGATAGACTTAAACGGACAAGGCATACCGCAGTAATCGTACTCTGCCAAAGAACCGTTGACCCAATAGCGGTGGGCGATGTCTCGGCTGATGCGCATTTAAATGAGGCCTATGCGACTGCGTCTTCACGTGATTTCAATCGCATAAAGGCAGGCTTAGGAACTCCTGAGATGATCTGGGAAACTGGATTGAGAAATACTTCAAGCGCTCATGACTTTGCAGAGAACCTACTTGTCATACAAGGTGGATTCATCGTCTCCGTCGCCCGCAGGGCCACCACTGTTACAAGAGAACTAGCATCGATACCTGGAAAGACTGTCAACGTAATAGACACCCGATTACCGTTGATTGCCACAGCAAAGAATGCAATGGTACTGAGATCAGTTACAAACCTAAACGATCTCGGCCAACCCGTAATGACGCTAACTGTTTGGCTAGCCCCAGGAGCCTCTCACTGGCTTGCACCATCCGGAGTTGACTGGACAGCACCCTCAAACGTTCCCTGGGAAACACCAGGAGGATAGGAGATAACATGGCAACCGGCGTGAAATTCAGCGAAGCGGCACTCCTGACGCCCTTGGTGGGCGATGAACACATTGGGATCGAGACTCCATCCTCGTCGACCGATCAGAGGACCAACCCAAGCGGCTTGGACGCCGGCCGTACAGGCGGTCGTACTATCACAGGCGGAAGGGCTGCCAGTGAAAATATCACGATTGAATCGACGGAAGACCCTACCAAAGGTGATGTCATACTCAATCCAACCGGTGGGAGTGTTGGAATAGGAGAAGCGAGTCCGGAAGTTGTCCTTCATGTTTCCTCCGATACGCCAACGAAACTGCTTACATCTTCGCATAACTCTAGCGGCACGGGAGCGGCAATCCAGGGTCGGTATAGTAAAGGAACGGCCTCGGCTCCTACAATTGTTTCAGACGGTAACACAGTTTCAGAACTGGTATCGCTGGGATACGATGGGACCGCGTATAGAGCTGTAGGCGCTATTAAGTTCTTCGCAAAAGACACGGTCGCAAGCACTCGCGTACCAGGCAATCTAGCACTATACACGGCGACAGATGCGACCCCATCGATAAATACCGAGCGAATGAGAATCGATTCATCCGGAAATATCGGTATGGGTACGGCTAGTCAACAGACAAATGTCCATATAGTTGAAAGCAATACTGATACTGTCCCTGCAATGGAGATAGAGCAGCTCTCGACAGGAGACGCAGCCTTGCAGTTTAGTATTGTAGGAGATGCGTACGCAGTCGGTATTGACAACAGTGATGATGATAAATTCAAGATCTCTTATGCTAGTACTGCTGGAACGGCTGCGCTGGGAACGAACGATAGACTTACCATAGACTCTTCAGGGAATGTTGGGATTGGCACTGCTATCCCCTCGAAAAACTTGCATGTGCTTGGAAACATAGCGGGCAGTCTTCCGACCCTATCTGGCACTACCGTTGCGCTTTTCCAGAGAAATCAAACTACTAACCATGACGTTTCGGTACAGTTGATATGTGGCACCAACGCAAGTGCTCGGATATTTTTAGGTGATTCCGATTCTGGGGACATCGGTCAAATTGAATATAAACAGAATAGCAACTCGTTATCTCTACATACAAACTCCGCGGAACGAATGAGAATTGATTCCTCTGGCGCCGTTGGCGTTGGCACTACAAGCCCGGATTCACGTCTTGATCTTTCGGACGGAGCATTAACATTCTCTGAAATGACATCGCCGGCAGCCCCCGCAGCAAACGGGTGCGTGTTATCCGTTGAAGACAATGGCGCCGGGAAAACGCGACTCATGGCAAGATTTGCTACAGGTGCCACTCAACAGGTTGCGATTGAACCGTAATCAACGAAAAGGAAAGACGATGGCGATACCAGATCTCGACTTGAATCAGCTTCAGAGCCTCAGACAGCACCTGAGAGCACAGCGCAACATGATGCCACTCGCGGACCGTGGGCAAGCGCCGGACATCGCCATCAAGGCGCGAATCGATTCCGTGGAAGCGAGGATATCCGCATTTCATGGTGCGGCTGCCGATGAGATCGAAGCGAAGACCGGACCGGATATTAGAGAATCCTGAAACCGAGTTCTTCCAGCTGGCTGAATCGGCCAGTGTCTTCAAAGGGCCACGGGATCTCCGGGGTCTCCTCGCCGTCGCGCAGGCAGCTGTCGTTCGGGCATTCCCACCCCAGATAAAGCTCCCCACCGCCGACGTATGCAGCGCAGAGCGTGTTCGTGGTCGCACTCGACGCATGCAGGCGCCGCAGGTGGGCGCCAACCCGTGACCACCACGCCGGGCGGATAAGCGCGCCTGGGCCGAAGGGCATATGCGGCTGTTCCAGTTGCTGGCGCTGTCCATCAGGTTCAGATGCACCTGGCGGTGGACGACAGCGCCGCCCACCTGGTCACGGTCAGTCCGTCGGGGGATCCGGACGGTCGCCCATGTCGGACAGCAGCTCCGCGATGAAGCGGAACCGGCCGGCGGCCGGATCGGCGGGATGGGTCAGGATGGCTTTAGCCAGGAGCGATATCCACTCCCTGTCCTCGGGGTGCCCCTCGAGCTCCTCGCTGATCCAAGTCTCGATGTAGTAGCGCGCGATCATCTCGCCCGGGCCGAGGGTTTGCGGATCCGCGGCAACGCTCCGGTTCTCCTTGAGCAGGTCGGCGAGCTCTTTCGGGGCTTCGAACTCGACGGGTCTGGTATCTTCGTACATGCGGGTCACCTCCGTGGGTGATTCGTAGGGGCAGCGCACGGGTCACGGCCCGGCGCCAGCCCGATCTTATCACGGGCACTGTCCATCAGGTCCCCTCAATTAGAACGGTATATCGTCGACATCCAGACCTAATCCGTGCAATGCCAATGCTTGTATCAGGTCCTCTAAACAACCCGGACCAAAGTTATTAAATCCCAAGAGAAAGGTGGCAGAGCAAGAAAGCAAGTCTCCAGTTGACAGGATGTTATTATTCTCCAAGCAATTCTCAATCCTTCGTCTAAAGGTCGGGCCAAAACGGAGCTCATCAAGTCGTGGCAGAGAATACGAGTGGACAGTTTCATGACTAACCATGCATGCAGAAGGTCCGTTAAATCCCACGGCCGCTGCCCTTGCCAAGTCCTCCGTAGTTGGAGTAAGACAGTAGATAGCTGTCCCACCGTAGTACTGGGTTGTAGTTTGATCTCCATCGAAGATATCTATCCTTACCATGAGCCCCAATACGCCGGGTCCGCCGGGTGTTTTTGCCCATCCACCTAGCATCCTATGGCCCATCAATTCCAGTATTACCCACCCTTGAAACTCTTTTCCGTTCTTCATGGCGCCTCCTATGTTGTGATTCACAAAGTTCCGAAGTCGCATTTTCCCTCATGGCCCTTACCAAAACAGCACCTGGTCCACCCATCACGCTCTTCGCACGGTTCGATCTCTCTCCGACAAGCTAGGTATGTTGCAATAGACGGAAAAAATATACCGACCATAGCTCTACGCACCAATTCTCTCTCTCTCTATTCATCGGTAGTCCATCCTATAAAATCAGCCATTCCGATACCCTTCCCACCTGCGCATGTATGATCTAGAAACTGTTTGGGCGCCAGTGTTTCGTCCAGCATTTTCATGCCACGCGAAAGCGTCCAAATTAGTTCTCTAGCTAGACGTTCGTTTCCTGTACCCGCCCCAGGAGTGAACTCCGTGTGACACTTACGGCATCTATATTGCGCCATGTACATCGCTATTCTTTCCCCAGCCGAATCGTTGACTCTTTCTGGGCACTAACGATGTTAGGCAGGACTCGCCACCACGCAGCGCCGGCCGTGCTAACCGATGTATATCCCCAGTAGCTTCCGGTCGGGTGGGGTACCGCGGGCACGTAGTAGCCGATCTGGTCGGAGCGCCCATATCCGACGTCGCAGGGTACAGTACCGCGCGCGTCAACGGTAGATGAATCAACGTCTTCTCCCTGGCAAACGCACGTCACGCACTTCAATTGGACGGTAAAGCTCGACCCCATTCGCCACAGCTTAACCCCACTGGCTCGACACATAGCGCACCGGTACGCCCCGAGATCGACGTCCCGTGGGTAGAGAGAAAAGTTCGCCAACGTCTTGCATAGGCGAAGGGATTTGCGTGGCGGCAACCCGGCGAACTGCGACGAAGGATTTCGGCCTCTCGAGCGTTGCCAGACGGCATGCAGGACGACGTACTCTGGTGATCCGATAGGCCATTGGCGAACGGCTGACTTCTTCATCGATCCTCCGTGTTCGTTATTCCCAGCAGATCAAAGATGCTGGATTGTTGGTGTTTCTCATCGTGTGCCTGCAAGTGGTACAACCCGTCATCGTAGTACTTCGGACAGAGCTCACACCCCAAGCCATAGCGACCCATTTCAACGGCGCGCAACATTGTACTACCGATACCAGCGCAGGGGTCAAAGACAATCTCTCCGATGTTCGAAAACAAGTCGATACACCGGTCGAGGGTATCCCACTGCATGGGGCATAGGTGCTGGCTCATGCCTTTCTGCTTTTGAATCATATTCAACGTTCGCATGCGTGCTATTCGAGTCCACAAATACGGATCGTCTTTTAATGCATGCGCTGGTATTAAGGAGAATTTAGAGGGCAAGCGGTCATGAAATTTGAGTATTTCGGCAAGTTGTACATGTCTGGCGTGGTTGTATATATTGCTCTCTGACTCTTCGCGCCACAGCTGAAAGATCTGACTCTTAGAAAGGTGCATCAACTCGTCGAAATCAGCCAGCCGATTACCAGACGAACGCCAATGACCACTTGCATCAATCTGCCAACGCCCTACGGAATACCCACTACCTGGTATTTGCGGCAAGTTCCGATTAAATGATACCTCGCGCCCTTCGAATAGGCACATGGGAGGATCATGCGTAACCGGCTCATCTGCCCTGCCGTTCTCGCGGGATGTCTGGCGTTTTCTGAAAACCAGGATATATTCAGGTAGGCCGTGCCCAATCGATGTGCCGTCTTTTCTCTTATTGGTATATCCCAATCTGTTAGACGCCTTATTCTCACTCACCACATCTGTCGCGATCGTAATCCTTGCGACAAACCCGAACCCGTGTTTCTGGCAGTGCTGGCGCACCATGTCAGAAAACGGTATTAACGTCGCATACCCAAGCCCCGAAAGGTTACCGGGAGTAACACGGTCCTTGACATGAACACACATTATCCTGCCAGGCATGAGAGTACGCAAAAGATGAGGCGTGAGAAAGTCCATGCCTGCAAAGAAGGCCCCGTAATCATCCGCGAAACTAAAATCCGACACCGATTCGGTATAGACGAACATGGGCCCGAAGGGCCATGAGGTCATTCCCATATGCACACTACTGGTCTTCATGCGCTCACACTCCAGCACCGCATCATTGTTGATCGACTTCCAGCTCTTACCAGAACATTCCTGGCGCCTTACTGCACGTCGGCGCATGACGGTCTCGGACATAGAGCGAACTACCAGCCCGTGCTCTCTGACAATCTCCGTCATCTTTGTCCGTAACTTAACGTCTTCTCTCCATTTCCTATCCAGGATCTGTTTTATTCCAGCCTCAGATCTTACATAGATCATGTCGATGACACAATCTTCTTTTTGCATGAATCTATGAATTCTGTGTACTGCCTGTATGGTATAATAGGCCTTGTAATCAAGGCCTAAAAAGATAGCCCTATGGCAGACCTGTTGGAAGTTTGCACCCGCACCGTACATTTCTGGCTTCGCCGCAAGTATCCTAATCTCTCCGGCCTTAAACCGACGAAGGACCGCGAACTGATCCTCATCAGGCATACTCCCTGTTAGTATCCCTGCATGAGGATATAGCTTCTTGATGGCGTCTCTCTCCTTGTCCCTGTGATGCCAGATTATGAACCTTGCATCTGGATCAGAGGAAATAATCTCTCGGGCTTTTTCTAGCCGTACTCCAATGGATTCCCGTTTGATTCTAGCGGCCATCGGTAGATCGATTTCACTTGCCCCACCAATAACTCTTTGTCCCTCCCGATTGTAAATGGACAAACCCGCAGGATCATCGATACAATGCCAATTAACCGTAAGCCCAGGCAGTATGTATTCACTAGGATCGTGACCTAGATCACCGGGCGACTCAAGGAACAGTGCCCAGGTTGACATCCAGGTGAAAAAATCCTCCAATTTAGCAGGATTAAGCGTTAGGTCATTGACCTTCGTTGAATTACGTACAAAAAACCTTGTCCTGACTTGTGATACTGTTGCTATCTCGAGATACGCCGCATAGGCAGCGATCTCATCAAGGTTGTTTGGACTGGGCGTAGCCGTCGCGATGAATTTGTACTTCAGCCCCTCAAACAACGTCATGAATTCGCGAAACGTTTCGGTCGCCCCTTTGGATCGAAAGACAGCGGCCTCGTCTGCCGAAGATGCTCCGAAGATGCGAGGGTCAATCTTGTGGTCTCTCACAGGTTCGTAATTGCATAGGTTAATTCCCGGTCGGGCATCGGCGGTGCAGAATATGCGATGTATGGGCACCCCGATGGCTTCGGCTTCATTAATAAACTCCAAGTGCACACCCTTTGGCGCCACCTGCAGCACCTTGGCAGGTACATTTCCTATGGCTAGATCTTCAGAAAGCAATCTCAGAATATCAAGCTGTATACGCGTCTTACCCATTCCGAAGCTTAGAAAAAAGGCGCGCCTTTGCCCACGGTATCCCCACCTTACAGCATCTCTCTGGTGTGGTTTTTGGGATTCATGAATCCGTGACGTACCCAGCTGATTACCTTCGAGTCGCGCGGCTTCCGCGACGATCTTCGAGTACTTAAACCTTTCGTAGGGAGACATATGCTCCAGGTCTAGGAGCTCAAGAGTGCTGTCGGTATTGATAACACTTCCATTATCCAGGGCCAGCGTCTTGCCGTCTGTACGTATGCGCCCGAATCGAAATCCCTTGCCGTCCCTGATCCGTGCAGGAGCTTGCGCATGCTCACTCGCGCAGTCTAAAGAAAGGGGTATCCAGCGATCCTGTGGGGCCATCATGACGTTATCTCCAATAGAAATGCGGCCATTTGAAAGTAACGGTGGGTTCGGCCGCGACCTCCCTGCACCCGAAGCCGCCGACACTTACCACCTCTTGAGAATCCAAGATCTACTAAACTCCCTAGAGCATGTACATTAGCCGATTTTGCCGACAATGAAAGATAGACCCAGAAATCAATGGGTATGAAATAAGCTGGGGCATCTTTAAGACGCCGTGGTTCCCAAAGAACTCCGGCCACTGCACCGGCTGCCGCAGCCTTTTGCAATCCCTCCACCTGGTGTGGCTTAACTGCCGAGAACGACAAGCGCGGTACTCCGGTCGATTTACATTCGAGCGCTACAACGCGAAGCTCAGTGCCCATCCACATGATCTGCAAATCAAAGGGCCTTCGAGATGTAAACCGCTGGCCCGAACTTTCGCCGGAGTCTTTCTTGCCGCCCTTCGGCGGTATATAAAGGCTCGTTGCTATCTTCCAACCCCATATACCGGGCCAATCCGGCAAGCTCTCTAGTATCTGATGTTCGAACCTTCTGCCGGGGTTCATGATGCATTCTCCTTGCGCCATTTATCCAAGCGGTGTTTCCACCGCTTGGCCTCTTCCCGTTCTCGGATGTATTCCCAATCGATATCGAAAGCATAGTTCACAACGACATCGCGAGCATAATCGCTTTCCCAGCTGCCATCCGTTTCAAGATCGTGAACTAAACATGTCAACTCAGGACTGCCGAACGTACTTATATCGGTAAGTACCAGCGGCGTTTCGGCAGCTTTTGCGGCGAGATCTTCTACCGTCCATTTATCGTTCGGGTAACGGGTGTCTTTGATCTGTAACAGAAGCATAGACGCAACCTCTCGCGCCGTTGGGATCTCGCATTGATGCTCTGTCACCAGCATGATTTTCCAGGTTCGTTTCATGATGAGGCCTCCTGCCCTTCTGGTGGAAATGGGTCTTCGCTAACTCGCGGCACGTCAAACACACGTTGCGATACCCGGCGACATGCACCAATAGCCCCGAGCAGAACCTCTTGGGATTCCCAGTCGCAGGTATGCGACTCGTCGAACTCGAACTCAGAACACCCGTCCCACTTAAAGAAGCCCTGACTGTAGATCGCTGCTTGATCTATGGACTTTGGTTCTTTTCCGGGTCGGCATGGTTCATCTTTGTCAACAAAGATAGGTGCCCCTTCGCTGCTAAAGCTTTGCACCTCGTAGATCTTGAACTCGACGGAGTACGCGACCTCCTCCTCGGTGATCATCGGTTCCAGCTTTGCCACCATCCAGAGTGGTGATTCTTCGAGCCAATGCAGCCACGTGCTGCCTTCAAGCGTTTTGACGACGGGACATTTCATGATCCTACCTCCTCTGCTTTGCAGATATACCGGGCCAATCCGGCAAGCTCTCTAGTATCTGATGTTCGAACCTTCTGCCGGGGTTCATGATGCATTCTCCTCCACATTGCGCTCTTGTGGCCGATCATCTCAAGGTCGTGTCCTCCAGTGTTGGCGGTATGTACATTCCCAGCCCATAAACATGGACTGGCTTCGACTCTTCGGCCGTACCTTCCTCGAACATTTTCATCCGCGAATCAATCATGTCGATTAGGTGTAGAGCCCATGCCTCTCTCGTAGCAGGGGTTACGGGAGATCCGTGTTCTTTAGTTCCGTGATGGGAAAGGATTAGGTGACTGACTTCATTGTGAAATAGCCGCGCATCTTCGGACACTAACGACTTCGTAGCATCCCGATAGATTTCCACGCCCATGGAGATATGCCCCTCCTGAATGCCGCGCCTGGTGTAGGCATCACCTGGTAACGGCCCAATCTCTAGGATCTTTCCAAGGTCATGACAGAAGATGCCCGTTAGCAGGATGTCTCGGTCAAGATCATAATGATCCGCGATATCAACTCCTATCCCGAGCATAGATACAATATGTTCCAACAATCCCCCAATGCACGCATGGTGCATTTTCTGGGCCGCTGGGTGGCTGTTGAGTCTAACCGAAATATTGTGAGACGACTTGGAATCTACGATTTTGTAACACAATATGCAATCCCAAACCTGTATCACAAACTTACCAAGGCTTTCCTGTATGCTGTTGAGCGTGGTCCACAGATCAATTATATTTCTCTTGGATTTCAAATGCATATTGGTAATGTGAAACCCGTGCTCAGCGTCACCATCGGTGACCTCGCGCGCTTGCGAAATCACCAGCTGTTTTTTGCCTGATCCTTTCGGATACTCGCCGACGGTACCAGCTACTTTCCAGTATAAAGCTTTGGGTGTACTCGATAAACGTCCTTCGAAATCTACAGCGTCCATTCTTCCGGTGCTATCACCGAGACATGCAGTGTACCGAACTTTGCCCTCATTCCCATAAGGCTTCGCCGTAATGTCGGCCAAGTGAAAATAGCCCCAAGCCGGTTGCCCGATTGCCATCTCACCGATAGTTACCCGCGCTTCGATCTTGTTCACTTGAATTCTTCCTTGCATCCTCTGTGGTGCCTCTGTATATCCATGGCGTCGAAAAGCCTGACGGCCGCATCGCCTCCGAGGGAGGTTATGAAAAAATCCAACTCGTCAGACGAGAAATCGGATACATTCATCGCGACTATCCTTACGACACAAAGCTCTCGCAGGCGCCTCGTCAACTTCAATTGGGCCTGTAGCAGTTTCCAGAATGTCATACAAAGTTTCTGGATCCCATCGGTCCGGATATTCCAACCTTTCGCCAAGTTTTATGGCTTCCGGTTCATTCTCTGCCTCAACAATTCCGAACGCAACCCATCCAGTGACCTTTTTCAAGACGTTCCATTTCGACATGTCATCGCTTCCTTTCAATTGCCCATCCTCTTTCCTTCGCCCAGCTCGCCCGAGCGATGGCAGTCAATACAATGGTAGTCGCCGGAGCTCACCCGGCCTCGGTGAATACACATGCAATAGCCGTGCCTATCCCGTATTCGCGAATCCTGGCACGCTCGGTGCATGATAGCCGAGCATGGATGCTACATACCACCCTCACAAGCCCCGGCCTAAGCCCGGACCCAGGAGGTCTGGGGAAGCGGAGGTGACGACTACCATACGGCTCCCGCGTAGGACCGAGGCGGATCTACGGACCGTCCTGGCTCGCCACAAGGGCCGGACCATGGCGGAGCTGCTCAGAGCCTGTCTGAGGCTAGCCCTCGATCGGCCTCGACTCCTGCGTAAGGAGCTGGCACGATCCTTGACGCCAACAAGTCAAAAATCTGAAGTGGAACGGGTAAGCGCAAATGACTGACACAATTGTATTTGCGAATGCGTATCCAATAAATTGCATTCGCAATTCAATGTCCTGGATGATTTGCCAGACATCCAGCAGTGCATCGCCTGCTCACCTACTTGGCAACGATGCGCAAGCCCTTTGATATCTGCATTTACATCTTAACACTCAGAAATGACCCCGCTATCACTAACTCGCATTCTCAGTGGCACGGTTCTTGCTGCAATACACTTTGACGACGAGAACACTCGGGCGATCTCACAGGAACTACCCGGTCTCGCATCTAGGTCAAATGCTGAGACAAAGGAGACAAGCATGCATGAACAGGACCGCTCGACACCGACACCAGCACGCCAACGCCAGTTACTGGAGATCTGGCGGGATGAAGTACATCCTGACCCTGAATACAACGCCTCCGACGTGAGGGACCCACACCAATATACTGCCTGGGATGACGTCCTAGAAGATGATGATCCGATCATGACCTACGATGAATGGAAATGGTGTGGAGATAATTTTGAAGTAAAGGTGCAGGTCACTGTCACGGCGTGTGAATCGCGCTGAAAGGAACCACCCATGAACGAGAAACCCGGCGCCCAGGGTCTGGATGCTTTAATCGAAGCCCTGACAATCTTCCGTAAGTACGGCAATCCGCGATGGCCCACCAATTGCACGCATGACGTGCTGTGGATCTGCGGTATCTCGCCCGAAGAGGTCTCTACAACGGACATTCAACGCCTCGTGGAGCTCGGGTTTGATGTCGACGAACACGATGAAGCGTTCCAGTCGTTCAGATTCGGGAGCGCGTAATACATGACGGTCACCGAATTGGAACATGCCCTTGCGGGACTGCCGCCCTTCGCCACTGTGCATCTTGACAATGCCGACGGCGCGCCGGAGCTCATCGACGTTTCGATGAGCATCCGCGTAGACCGATCGACATTCAAGAACAGCCGCGACTGGGACGACCGGACCACTGTCTGGCTCGAATTCGAAGATCCGCCAACCCCCGAGAATGAAACCGATGAAGGGAGACGGCATGGACAAAGTACCGAGCATGGGAAACGCAATCGACCTCGAAGCAGCGAGAGCCGATCTACTCGCTGAGGCTTCGGAAGGTTCCAGGACACCAGAGCAGCAAGCGCTCTATAGAGAAGGGTGTCGCTGGCGTGAACTTGGCGAGGAACTAAGGGAGAGGGGAGGCTGGAGAGATGCGAAAGCTGCCTTCGCCAAGGCAGATGAATTCAAGAAACACGCATGTTGACGGGTTGTGACTATGACCACATCTGACCGGCTCACAAAATGGCGCCCCACGATGGCCGAGTACTTGGCGGACGGATCGATTTCTTCCGGCTTCTTGGCTAGCGCCATGACCAAAGGATTATCCCATGCATTGCATGAACGACACCTACTAAACGGTAGGCCGACCACGGAACCGGTACTAGCCAAGGGAGCGGCGTTGCATGCCTGGCTAACCCGGGACGAGACAGTCACTGTGTGGGCCGCGCTTGGGTGCAAATCACGCGCTGGTCGCAAATGGCACCGATGGCTGGACCTCGCCAGGATGCGTGACGTGGACGTACTGCTAACCCAGGCGGGGATGAATGAATGCGAGCGATCTAGTGCGAGCCTAACACGGGGCGACACGCCCAAGAAAAAGGAAATTATTGCAATGTTCCGGGCTTGGAAAAGTTGGCCTGAGATCTCGCACAGGTGGGTACCGACGGATCGAGACGGCGAGCCCGTCGAAGGAGCCGTCTGTCGGATCCGCCAGGACCTCGTAGCACGGACACCAGGGGGCCTCTGGGTCAGCGTGCAAGTCAAAACGACGGCTGCCACGGGCATCACGGCGAACTCCTGGTGGTCATTTTGGCATCGGTGGTACAGACGGAACGCGGCTTTTTACCGCGCCGGAATACGCCACCTCATGGCAGGAGAAGCACTTAAAGAAATCTACGTCGTCGCCCGCCTCGCGGAACCGTACCCATGGACGTGGTTCGATCTTACCGATCGAGCCGATGAACTGGACGCAATCTGGTACGACGAACTCATACCAGAAATTCGAACAATTGCAGAATCCCTAGCCCGTGGCGAACGCTATGGGTTGGAAGAAAGGGGATTATGATGGAAAGAGTTGCCAATGTTCAAACCTGGATCTCCGAATCCCGCAAGATTTGCGAAGCGCTGATTTTCGCAGGACGTCCGGGCGCTGCCCAGCTACTCTTAACAACTCTGACGCTTGTCGTTAATCAAACCATTGCCGATGTGGAGCTTGTAGAAATCTCACGTAAGGTGTCTCTCGAATCGCTTCAATTCATGGACACGGCCACGAATTAAAGGGTAACAATCCGATGCCTGACGAACTCATCGTACAGAACGCGCCGCAAACGAACCTGGCCGTGCTGCCGCGTCTCGATATAGTGGGAATTCAGCAGAGAGTGGCAGATATCGAAGCTTTGATCTCAAGCCTCATGGTGAAGGGAGTTCATTACGGTCCCCCTTTCCCAGGAAGTGATAAAAATTCACTATATCAGGCCGGAGCCGAGCTGATGTTTATGTCGGTCAATTTCGTTGCGGATCCGGAACCGCGAGAAGAGCAACTCGCGGGTAGCCACCTGCGAGTGATCTGTGAAGGCTGGGCAAAGACAAGCGATGGCCGACCTGTGGGCCGCATTACTACCGAATGCAGCACCATGGAGACAAAATATCGATATAGGAAAGGAGGCCGTATCTGTCCGGATTGCGGTCAACAAATCAGGAGAAGTAAAGATGTCGATAAGAGGACGGGTGACAAAGGATGGTACTGTTGGTTAAAGGCGGATGGATGCGGCGCAACTTTCGCATCAGATGATCCATCGATCACCAGTCAGACACCGGGACGAATCGAGAATCAGGATCCCATGGATTTATGGAACACGGTCCGTAGAATGTCTGAGAAGCGGTGGCTTGTAGCACTAGCGCGAAGGACGTTCGCTCTTTCAGCGCGTTTTGTCGACCAAGAAGCAGCGCAATCCGCTGCATTTAAGACCGACCAGGTCGGTAAGATACTCCGGGCAATTCCCGGCGATCGTCGAGAGAAGTGGAACCGATGTATCAGCTTTTGCCTTACCTCGTTCGGCAAGGGGCCGGAACAACTAACACAGCTCGAAGGATCGATTTTCTTGCGCTGGCTCGGTGAGCAGGTATCAGAAGCTGCGGAATTCAAGCCGGAAGACTTCGGCGACTCGCCCGAGGTAGTGAGCGAGGAAATGGAAACCAAGGAACCCAGGGAAGGAAAGGCAAATGGCACAGACGGATACTCATCGTAAAGGTCTGCAGTCGATCGCGAGTAACTCTTCAGGTGGTTTAGAGTTGATTGTGCGCCAGCACCGCGGATGGGGCAAGCTTTCCGGTAGGGAAATCTGGGACATGATCGACACGCTAGATTCCAGTGAGTTAAACAGACTGGTCGAGAACCTGAAAGAAGGACAGGCGTTCCGGATTGGCGATGTTGCGCAACTCGACGCTTCCGGCAACTTTGCGACATGCACTATCGAGCGATTGCTTGACTGGTATCCTGCACTGGGAATGACCGCCGTTGTTACCATGGATAACCAGGAAGACCCAAGGAATGATTATGCGGTCTCGCTCCGCGGTGCTCGACTCATACAGTCTGGACCACAGAGCATCGATAACAGGTTGGCCGATCAATACAAAGTTTTGAGTGCAAGAAAGGAAAGCCGATGAGCTTAGAGCTACGAATCAATCGAGTCGGATTACTCAACGAGCTGTTGTTGCTGAACGCGGTCGCAAGACGCAATACCACAACAGCCGTACTGTCGCATGTGGCATTACGAACTGACGGGACACAGCTAGGTCTTGAAGCGACAGACCTGGAGATGACGCTAACCTCAGTGTGTGATGCTGAGGTAAATGAGCCAGGCGAGGTCACAATCGACGCTAACAGATTTCTCGGCATTGTAAAGGCGTGCGGAGAAGAGTCGCTAGAGCTTTCCGGCAACGACAAACACATCCTAAAGATCAAATCAGGACGTTCCACCTTTAATATTAAAGGGATGGGTATCAAGGCCTTCCCGAGTTGCCCGGAGGTTCTTTCGGCAAGAGCCTCCACTCTTCCTTCAGAGATGTTCAATGCAATGATAGCCTCTGTGATGTTTTCGATATCTAGCGCGAACAGGTGTGCTGCGGCTGAAGGCGCTCTTCTGTCAAGCTCGGATGGGTTTATAAAGGCCATTAGCTCTGACGGGCACCGGGCCAGCGTCACATCAATACAAAATGACGGTATCCAGGCAGACTTAGAAATGATTATAGGAGTAAATGCTCTAAGGCAACTCTCTTTAATTGATAGCCCGTTGCCCGTTGAGATTACCAGAAATGATTCGCATGCGGCTTTCAAGGTTGGCAGCCGCACACTCACCTGTCGATTGATAGAGGGTGAATTCGTAGACGTGGAGCCCGTTTTCAAGGTAGATGGGATGTCCGTCTACTTACTAAACCGAAAAGATCTCATGCAGACTATCTCACGGGTCAAATTAATGACTTCTGAGAGATCGATATCAATTCAGCTCAGGATCGATGGTTCCGAGTTCCACTTCTCATCGGAAAATCCAGACACCGGCGAGGCCTTTGATTCTTTAGAGTGCGAAGGTGATATAATACCAGAGGTGCTTTTCAACCCCTCTTATCTGCTCGAAGCATTGGCGGCCTGCGACACAGAGATGGTCAGCCTTGAACTCAAGGATTCTAAAACAGGGGTAATCATCAAGCCAGTTAATGGCAGGTTCTGGGATCAAAGGTATATGGTTGCATTTATCCACCAACTAAAGAGATAGGTGGAACAGTGGGAAGACGCAAAAAGATCTCCACCCGCGGAGATCATGACACGCTAATCGAAAGGATTTTATGGCTTTCGAAAAATAGGGCGAAGCTGCCTTTCGATGTAGACACGGGTCCGACAGGGCAGTGGTATTTCGAAAAGTGGACTGGCGATCCGAAGGTACGAAGGATGAGCCCCGAGACGCGTGCTCAGCATATGGATAGCATCTGCTATGCATGGGCTGAGCACCCGCCATGCAGTTTGCCGGGAGGGAAAGAGGATCTGGAAGATTTGCTTGAAGGATTCTCGCCGACCCAAAAAAGATACTTCCTTAAGGCCTGGAAGAGCAAAAGAGGAAGGATTTGGCAGCCTGGACTGTGCAAAACGTACCTGAGCCAGATCGAGAGGAGGATCGATCTTGCGAAGGGCGGATTCACTAAGAGCAGGAATATAAAGGGTTTGCAGCTTTGCGAGGTTGCTCAGTACGTGCTGAGCAACTGCCCGCCATATGCTCCGGGACTGCTGGCCGTTCGCTCGATCCCTGCTCAGCTACCCTCTTCCTCTTCCTCTTCCTCTTCCTCTTCCTCTTCAGAAGAGAAGAAGAAGAAGAAGAAGAACGGGCAAAGTCGCCCGTCCACATCATCATCTTCTTTTCCAGAACCGGAACGGAACGAAGATGGGAACGAAGAGGGAGCCAGCGCGTCACCACGTCGCGTTCGCGGTACGGTCAGAGCCGAGAGCAGAAATCAAACCGAGGTCAGGACTGTGTGCGAGCAGTACGATCGATGTAAGAAGCTGTGGGCAACACGGGCCAATTGTCGCTACTATGCCGTGAAGTGGAGTGATACAAATATTGAGTTTGTTTCCCAGGCTCTTCGAAGACATCATTTGGAAACTATCTTAGGATACTTGGAGCTTGTAATAACCGACTCATACTTCATGGGAAAGAAAAGGACTAAGGATGGCAACGCAATGGATCCCAGACTTAATCCACGCGATGTGTTCAACTTTAGTGGCAAGAATGATCCCATCGATGCATTGACCCAAAAATCAGGGAACTCCAGACCACGGATTGGAATGTAGTGATGAGCTGTGAAATTACCCTAGAAGAGTTTATAGAGGCGTACAATCGTACGCAGCCAATAGGGCTGCGCAGGAAAGGTGTGCAATATAGTGGGCCTTGTCCGGTTGAACAAGCTGGAACAGATCGGTTCTTTGTTAGTGATAAAGGCGGCAAGCTACTTGTAGGTTGTAGATATTGTGAGGTTACGACAGATTTCGATCGAAACTCTTGGTTCAGGAGAGTCCTCGACGCAGTAGGCCTAGATAACGCTACTGAAATACAGAAGCCTGTCCGAGTGGATAGAATAGGTGATCTTGGATGTACCATATCGCAACTCTCTGAAAAAACGGGGCTCACTATACCATATATGGAAAGTCTGGGATGGAAAGGTGGCCGCAAGTTATTCGAAGATTTGTCTGATTCTGATATAGCTATAGTTATTATACCCCGGCACGATCGCCGGGGTATACGAATAGGCACCAAGTACCGGATACGATTCGAAGGTCCGGATCACTATAGAAACCAGTATGGCACTACTCCCGGACTCCTCGGAGAGGATTGGATTATCGAAGCAGACGGAAGCACGGATCTAGTAATCGTGGAAGGCGAGACTGATTACGCAACGCTTAGGCTTCACGGCGTTCGCGTTGCTGGTGTTCCGGGTACAAATAATACGGGAGTGATTGATAAAAATCATCTTAATGATGTTGATCGTATATTAGTTGTCGCTGAACAAGGTGAACCAGGCAGGAAATTTCCGGTTAGTGTCGAAGAGCGCGTCCGTGAACTAGGATGGATGGGGCCAGTGCTGGTAATAAAGTTAGATGCGAAAGATACCAATCAGCTATATCGAAAGGACCCGGAACGGTTCTTGTTCCGTTTCGAGGAGGCCTGTCGACAAGCCCGCGGCAACGTGACGGGGATAATTGAAAAGGACCCACAGTATGTGGTCCAATTTTCCAAGAATATACGTAGGACAAAATATCCACCGATCAGGTGGGTGATACCAGGGTTGCTACCAGCAGGGGCGTCGTATCTTGTCGGTGATCCAAAGAATGGTAAAAGCTTACTTGCTTTGGAGATTGCATTAGCGGTCGCATCCGGCATTGGGACAATAGGTGGCAAATGGCGCGCTAATCAAGGAGATGTTCTGTACCTGAACCTTGAACAGAAAACAGGAGAAGCAACGGTACAGCGTCTTGAAATGGTGAGTCAATGCAAAGATTATGTTCCGGAAGGTTGGAGTCTAGCAATTATTGATAAATGGCCGCCAATCGGTGAGGGATGTTTTCGTGAAATTGATTTATGGCTCCGTGATCACCCGAAATGTTCGCTGATAATTATCGACGTCATTGCGTCTGTGTGGGTTGCCAAGTTCGAGGGCAATGCATACATTGCTGAGTACAAGCTTGCTTCTCGCATGAATAGACTAGCCGAAGAACACAACACTTGTATCCTCGGGATACATCACACGCGTAAATCGCAGTCGGGCGGGGACTCGATGATGGATAGAGCGTCTGGTACACGAGCCATGACAGGTGGCGCCTCTGCGCTGTGGTGGATAACTAGGGAAGTCGGCCAAGTTGAAGGACGATTAGGAATGACCGACAGACTCATTGGAGCAAATGAATGGGAAGTGTTCTTTGATTCGAAAACGCTCAGATGGACAATCGGAGATCTGGTGATCGCATGAAGAAAGGAAAGATAGCCATGACCAAAGAAGACAGCGCAACGATGGTTTGCCGCCGGTGGGCCGAATATTGCCTCTGCATCTCTACCAAAATCAACAGGAGATGGAAATGATCAGGACTAGATTGCCAATCGTTGCAGAGATCCTTTCAATGAATGGCGCGGAGCGTCGGCGAGTGGATGTCTACTCGTCCATCATCGATGGAGAGATCGTCATGAAATCGAGTCGTAGTAGATCCTATGCAGCAAAACGAAGATTGAAGAACGGCATAGCTCGCCGTTCTAGGCGAATCAATCGGAGAAGGAGTTAGGAAGATCTATCACAATGCTTCACGCGTTCTTGTGTACGTTGTGGGCCCCTTTACCCGAGATAACATTCGTCGCTGCAATTGGTGCACGTAGCGACGAATCGATTAAAACGCACCAAAAGGAGATACCATGATTCTAGTAGGCTTGGTTCTGTCCGCGATTTTCTTATCGGTTCCTGCTGTTTCTGCTGATCCGCCGCCGATCGAACCGATTGTTACCTGTGGAGACTGGTGTGAGGGCCAGTGCAATGCGGCGGAGGACAGCTGTGATCTCGCGTGTCTTCAAGACGAATGCGGGACGCCCGAGAACGAACTGTGCGAGCCTGGCTGCTACGCTGGCTGCGCGTCCGCGTACTTTGGGTGCCTGATGAACTGTACATCGGGGTTTCCGGAGGTATAGCGCGCCATGAAGCCGGCGCCCCGGGCAATTCAGCCCGGGGCTCTTTCGTCTTCCGCGGTCTCGTAGCGATGTCATGAACACGAAACCACTAGGATGAAAAAAGTTTGAGACTGATGAGGAAAACAATGGAAGCAAACACAGAAAACGTACTAGGAAGAATGAAAGCAAGCGCAGAAAGTACGCATGCCCAGGAGATCGGCATGAGAAGGATCCTTGCCCAGCATTTCGTGCCCGACCCGCGAAGCGGTGTGCCGGGAGCGCGCCGGCAAGTTCTCCGATTTGAGATCGTTTGGGTCATCGGACCTTATCGCCCGCGGTACCC
>Ga0114923_10000123_pt1 | contig 59249 bp, 56 predicted proteins | sample SumtaG_FD_89578 | JGI IMG/M metagenome (GOLD analysis project Ga0114923, IMG submission 89578) | Deep subsurface microbial communities from Indian Ocean to uncover new lineages of life (NeLLi) - Sumatra_00157 metaG | ecosystem: Environmental > Aquatic > Marine > Oceanic > Sediment | place: near... | reverse complement strand
CTTTGCCTTTGCCGCCACCCTGCATGGTTACATTCGTCCGAAAATCAATACCCGCGGTCTTTTAAAGATTGAAGAGGGACGCCATCCTGTTGTAGAAGCCAACCTGCCTCCCGGTTCATTTATTCCCAACAACTTGAAGCTTAGCAGCTCCGGTAATTTTTTTGTTCTCCTAACCGGACCCAATATGGCCGGAAAATCCACATTCTTGAGACAAACTGCATTAATTGTACTTATGGCTCAGATGGGATGCTTTATATCGGCCGCCGAGGCAAATATCAGTTTAACCGATAATATTTTTTGCAGAGTGGGGGCAACGGACAACCTGGCCAGAGGGGAATCGACCTTCCTGGTGGAAATGAATGAGACTGCCAATATACTCCGTTCCGCCACCGACAAGAGTCTGATCATTATGGATGAAATAGGCAGGGGCACCGGCACCAATGACGGTCTTTCAATTGCCTGGGCAGTGAGCGAATACCTGTTGAATTATGTAAAAGCAAAGACCCTTTTTGCCACCCATTTTCACGAATTAACCGATCTAAAACATAAACATCTGGTTAACCTTTCAATGGAGGTTTTAGAGAAAGAGGGCGAAATAGTCTTTCTTAAGAAAGTAAGGCCCGGGCCTTCGGATAACTCTTACGGAATCCATGTTGCTGAACTTGCCGGCGTACCTGAAAGAGTAATAATAGAGGCAGCAAAAATGCTTTCGCAGCTCAGCACCCGGGATAAAGCTCCCCAATCCCTTAAAAGCCGGCAGCAATCAGCCGGCAGGGATAATCTGAAAGAGGCTCAGAGTGAGCAGCCCCTCCTGTTTTCAACCGCCCAGGTAATTCAGGAAGAAATACTTAATATCAAACTGGAGAGTACTACTCCACTTGAAGCCCTGAACCGCCTAGCATACTGGCAGAACGAAATCAAAAAGCAGGTGTGACTCTGCTTTTAAGATCAGGAAAGCAGATCTAGAACATTCTCCGCTTTAATCTTGAGCTTGATATCACCATTTGCTTTTAAGGCGATTACAGTTTTCTTAAGCATTTCTTCGGCGCTATTCTTATCGGTTAGTGAATGTAAATTCTGTTCCGTAATCTCAAATTCACTTAAAGCAATTGACTGCTTTTTAATTTGATCATGCAATTCCTGAATAATGCTTTTTAAAACAGACGGATCCTTTAAGGTGACCGGATCAGCACCACCCCTGCCGGCAAGCTCCGCAGCCAGCAATTCAACCCCGGCAGAATCCATTCCCCTGTTAAGGAAGCCGGCCAATTGTTCGTATTTTTTCAGAGTGTTCTGAGCGTTGGTGATTGATCGCTGCATCTGAATAATCTGCGACTGTACCGGAGAGATCGCTGAAACATCTCTCTGCCGGTTGGAAAGCGCTGAATTATTAAAAGTACTTTTTTTGATACCCGCAGCACTCTCACCGCGATCCTGTTTACCCAGGTTACCGCTTTTTTTCGGCGGTATTCCGCTTTCAAATATTTTCATTTATCCCCCCCAAGTCTGTATTTTACCTTTAAATCGGACAGCTGTCAAATATTGGTATTGCAGCCGAAGACTGCCATGGCATATACTTCTCTTATCAAAAAGGCATATTTAAATACACTTCTGGAAATTTTTTTCCCTGGGAAATGCCTGCTCTGTGGTGAAATGCTCCTGGGCAGGAACCAATCCCTTAAACCAGTCTGCCTGTCATGTCTGGAAGGGCTTATACCAATAACGGGCAGGCGCTGTAGTGTCTGCAGCAGGGTGCTGATCTCTGAAAAGGGTATCTGCACTGCCTGCAGGCAGAGTGAATACAACTTTCATACCAACTATTCCATTTTTGAGTACAGCGGCGTAATCAAGGAATTGATCTATCAATACAAATTCAGGAGAAGAAAGAGGGTAGCCCTGATTTTTGCCGGGTTCCTGGCTGAAGCTCTAAAGCAGCTATATCCCCGATCGATAGTGATACCCGTACCGCCGCGAAAACAGCTATGGTGGCAAAGAGAGTGGGAGCATGTTGATCTTATTACCCGCTGCCTTGAAGGCTTTTATGGGATAAGAGTGGCAAGAATATTGAAGCGAAGCGGGAAAAAAGCACAGAAGTCCATGGATTTCCGGCAGAGAGCGGAGAATATACGAAATACTATAAGTGTAAAGGGTGATATGTCAAATACTTATAGCAACCTAGTATTACTTGACGACATCTTTACCACCGGGGCAACAGGGAATGAGTGCGCCCGCATACTCCGAGCGGCCGGCTGCCGATCCGTCAACCTGGTAACCCTGGCTTTAGATTATTAAAATATTATAAGTAGAAGTGGAGGGCCAATTGGAACGGATTTAATTCTTGCTATTTATTATGAAAAAAATGATGAGAAAGAAATCATGGAATTGAGGAATTTGGTGGAAAAATATGATAGCCCATATGAGCCTTTAGATGAAAGATGGGATGCCCAAACATGATTGTATTGGATACCCATATATGGATCTGGTATATTGATAACCCGGATATTTTATCCCCAAATGCTTTACAGGCAATTGAAAAAGCAAAGCAAAATGATTCAGTGTATATTTCAACCATATGCTCATGGGAAATATATATGCTAGAGAAAAAGGGGTGACTGAAATTTAAAATTCCTGCTTCTCTTTGGGTTAAGAAGTGTGAACGTCAATCTTTTTTCCGATTTGTTCCGGTTGATAATGATATTGCAGGACTGGCAGTTGATCTTGATGAGCTGCTACATTCCGATCCAGCAGACCGCATCATTATTGCGACTGCAAAATCCTTAGGGTTCCCCCTGGCAACAAAAGATGAGAAGATTCTTTCTTATAATGATTTAGAGACAATAAGGTAGCTTATATTTTTAGAAGCGGAAGACCAGAAATTGAAACCTGTCCATATTCGAAAAACCGATATCCTTGAATTCAGTATCCAAAAAGTTGACAATATTATTTTCGGATAAGTTGACAATCGGTTGACAATGATTCGCCATAAAAGAGGAATAGATCGACACGATTGAGCACGCTCGGTATTTTGGCGGCGGCCCCGGCTCTTTGTCTCATCAAAACCAAGGAAGAAATACGTTCACTTGACAATATGTTCCCATACTGTTATTCTTTTGTAAGACTTAAAATTATTATCAGCAGCATGAAGAGTCGGTAAAGCGGCTCTTTTTTTATAGGTGATGGGGGTGAATGACCTAGAAGAAACTATATATAATGACATTGAAGGGGTTATTTCCGGAATGGGTTTTTCTATAGTGGAATGTAAGCTGGGCAAGAGTAAGCAGCTTAACCACATTTCCATTGTAGTATTCAGCAAGGAAGGCGTCGGCAGCAATGACTGTGCAGCAATTTCGCGTAATATTTACCCCAGATTAGAGATGATTCCCGGTTTACACGACATAGCACTTCAAGTTTCTTCACCCGGGATCAATAGAAAGATTAGAAGCTCCAGGGAATATTCGATATTCAAGGGACGGGGAATAAGGGTGCTTACAGAAGCCGGGTCCGATTGGATAAGAGGAATAATTGTAGATTTTAAAAACAATATATTAACCCTCGAGCAGGAGCAGGGTAGCTTAAAAATAGAACTTAATAATATTCGAAAAGCAAGATTGGACTACACGCAGGAGGTGGAAAAATAAAAAATGTCTTCGAAAATGGCTGATGCTATTAAACAGCTTATTCAGGATCGGGGTATCTCCATTGACCTGGTTATGAGGACAATCGAGGATTCACTTCTTGCTGCTTACAAGAAAAAATATGGTGTAGTGGATAATGCTGTTGTTCGTTTCAATGAAGAGGTCTCTGAAGTTTCAATATTCTCTCAAAAGAAAATTGTTGAAGAAGTCGAGGACCCCATTCAGGAGATCTCATTGAGCGAGGCTTTGCTGCTTAATGAAGAATGCGAAATCGGCGATGAACTGCTAATTGAGATTGACCCGAAGGAGTTTGACCGCGGCTCTGTGCAGAGCGCTAAGCAGAAGGCTAAACAGAGCTTAAGAGATATTCAGAAGAACACCCTTTACTCGGAATATCAGGAAAAGTTAGGCGAGATGATTATAGGTTACTATCAGCGGGAACGGAATGGCAATATTTATGCTGATCTGGGCAAAACAGAAGGTATTCTACCTAAGAAATACCAATCTCCGCGTGAAGTATATCACCCCAATGACCGTATCAGGGCTTTGATTTATGAAGTTAGCAAGACCCCAACAGGTCTTCAGATAGTCCTGTCACGTACTCATACCGATTTTGTTAAGAAAGTATTTGAACTGGAAGTTCCCGAGATTTACGACAGGACCATAGAAATATTTAAAATCGTACGTGAGCCGGGATATCGAACTAAACTCGCTGTCTATTCCAATCGTGAAGATGTAGATCCCGTAGGAGCCTGTGTAGGCTTGAAAGGTGTCCGTATTCAGGCAGTGGTAAGAGAACTTGAAGGTGAAAAAATCGACGTACTCAAGTATGATACAGACCCCAGAAACTTCATAAAGAATGCTCTTTCACCGGCCGATGTGAGCCAGGTGATTATCCTCGATGAAGGTAAGAAACAAGCTATGGTTGTAGTTCCGGACAATCAATTCTCCCTGGCAATTGGTAAACAGGGATTGAATGTCAGGCTGGCTAATCGATTGGTGGATTGGAATATAGATGTAAAATCTGAATCACAATTCGCTGAAATGGACCTTTCAGCAGAAACCAAAAAAGCTGTATCAGCACTCTTTGGTGAAGTTGAGGAAGAAATTGTACGTATCAGCGAATTACCCGGTCTCACTGAAGGCCTGGCCGGGAAACTGGCCCTCAACAACATCGAGAAGATAGAAGACCTGGTGATATTAAGTGAAACAGAAATAGCTTCTCTAAATGGAATATCTGCCGATGAAGCAAAATCAATAAAGCAGGTACTTGATGAAAATGTCGAGATCGTTGAAGAAGAACAAACTACTCGAATCGAAGAGGCGGAACCGAGCGGAGTTGAAACAGAAGAAGCAGAAGAAGCAGAAGAGGCAGCAGAAGAGATCCTTGCTGAGGAAGCTTATGAATGCCCCGAATGCGGGCATACAATAACAGTAGATATGACCTCTTGCCCAAAATGCGGCGTAGGGTTAAGCTTTGAGGGCGAAGAAGATACAGAAGAAGAGAAGACTGATCAGTAGCTTTTAGAAAACTTTTAGCTTAATAGAGATCAGCGAAAAAGGTGATTTATGCCGGAAAAACAGGAAGAACAGAAAGAACAGAAAAAACCCAAAGCAACTCTTATAAAGCATAGAAGCGCCCAACCACTTCCTTCTACTGAAGAAAAAAGTCGGAATGCTGAGAAGAAGGTTGTTGTTATTAAGAAAAAGGTTGTCGTTATTAAAAAAAGCGCAGCCATAGTTGATAAAAAAACTCCTGAACTGCAAAAAGAAATTCCCAAAGTCAAAAAGGTTATTTCCCAGCAGGATAAAACAGGCGACAGAAAACCGCCCCTGGTAAGGATGAAAGGAAGGGCTCCGGATCGTTTCCGAACAGCTCCGGCTGCAGGCCGAAGCGGTTCGGAGAGAACAGCACCGCCCAGAGGACGCATTTCCCAGCCCCAAGGCTTTTCAGGAAGAAGTGGCAGACCGGCTATTTCAGATTTAAAACGACCGGGGTTCAAACCCTTGCAGGCAAGATCTACGGATCAACGCCCGGCAGATATTAAAAAAAGTCCGGGAAAAAAGTTTTTCAAGACTAAGAAAAAAAGCGCTTACATAAGGAAAAGCAAACAGGAATATCATGAAAAGTTGATACCGGTGAAGAAAAAAGTGACTCATCGGGCCAATCCCATACCAAAAGAGATATCGATTATGGAGGTAATAACAGTATCTGATCTGGCCAGGAAGATGAACCTCAAGGCATCTGAATTAATCTCCAAACTCATGGTTATGGGAATGATGGCAACTATAAACCAGCAGATAGATGCCGAAACCGCTACGATCCTTGCCGATGAATATAGCTGTAAAGTAAATATTGTTTCCCTGTATGATGAGACTGTAATTGAAACTGAAAAAGACAGGGAAGAGGAAATGCAGTCCAGACCCCCGATTATAACGGTAATGGGTCATGTGGATCACGGAAAAACCAAGCTTCTTGACACTATCAGATCGGCTAACGTGGTTGATACGGAATTCGGCGGCATCACCCAGCATATCGGAGCATATGTTGTTAAGCATCACCAGGGCATACTGGTCTTTCTGGACACCCCGGGCCATGAAGCATTTACCACAATGAGAGCGCGCGGTGCTCAAATCACTGATATTGTAGTTCTTGTTGTAGCTGCAAATGACGGTGTAATGCCGCAGACAATAGAGGCGGTAAACCATGCCAAAGCGGCCGGTGTGCCGATTATTGTAGCTATCAATAAAATCGATTTGCCCGAAGCTAATTCCGAGCGCATAAAGCAGCAGCTCTCTGAATATGAATTGGTACCCGAAGAGTGGGGAGGACACACAATTTTCTGTGAAATTTCCGCATTAAAGAAAACCGGTATAGATAATCTACTGGAAAACATTTTGATACAGTCGGAGATGCTTGAGTTGAGTGCAAATTATGGCTGCCGCGCAGAGGGACATATTATTGAATCAAAAATCGATCTTGGCCGCGGAATTGTATCAACAATGCTTGTGCAAAGGGGCACTCTTAATGTGGGTGACTCCTATGTTGCGGGGATCTTTCCGGGAAAAGTCAGAGCCTTGTTTAATGATAGAGGCGATCGGATTGAGAAAGCAACACCTTCTTTGCCGGTGGAAATTCTTGGTTTTACCGGCATTCCCAATGCAGGTGATCCTTTCCAGGTTACCGACTCTGAAAAATCAGCGCGGCAGATTGGCATAAAACGCCAGGAGCTGAAAAAACGCGAGCAATCCAGGAACTTGAAAAAAATAACCCTTGACAACCTCTATGAACAGATAAAAGAAGGCGAACTACAGGAACTTAACGTAATAATCAAGGGTGATGTGCATGGGTCAGTTGAAGCGTTGCAGAATGCCCTTGAAAAATTGAGCACTTCTGAGATCAAACTGGTTACCAGACATGCCTCTGCCGGAACTATCAACGAAAATGATGTAATGCTGGCCTCAGCTTCGAATGCGATTATTATCGGCTTTAATGTCCGTCCAAACAGCAATACTCAGACTCTGGCAGATCAGGAAAAAGTAGAGATCCGTAAGTACAATATTATCTATGAAGCCATAGAAGACATTAAATCAGCTATGGAAGGGTTGTTGTCTCCGGAACTTAAAGAACAGACACTGGGTGTTGCTGAAGTACGTAATACTTTCAAGGTTCCTAAAATCGGGACAATTGCCGGCTGTTATATAACTTCCGGAAAGATCCGCAGGGGATCAGAGGTTGAATTATTCCGGGATGGTGTCGGCATCTACAGAGGCAAAATATCATCCCTTAAACGATTTAAAGATGATGCGCGTGAGGTGGAAACAGGCTTTGAATGCGGTATCGGTATTGAAAATTTCAACGATATTAAAGTAGGCGACTTAATAGAAGCCTATGAGATCATCGAACTGGCCAAAAAACTGGAAGGCGGAGATGGGCGAGATCAGGCTAAAGAAAGTTAAAAGCCTGCTGAGAGAAGAAATTAGTTCAATGATCAGCAAAAGAGAACTTAAAGACCCGCGCATAGATTCCTTGAGCAGGATATCGGATATATCATTATCAAAGGATTTGAAATACGCAGTTGTTTATATATCCTACTTTGGTGAGCACGATATTTGTGACCTGACAGTAAATGCTTTAAACCATTCTGCAGGGTTCATCCAGGGAACCCTGGGGCGCCGGCTTCACCTGAGAGCAATCCCCAGATTGACATTTAAATCTGATCAGTCAATCGAGCGGGGATTCAAGATGAACGAATTGCTGAAGGGTTTATAGGTTGAATTGTGTTATGGATGGGCTTGTGCTGCTTGCCAAGCCGGAGGGAATTACCTCTTATCAGGTACTGGGAACTTTAAAGCAGAAACTGCATACCGGAAAAATCGGCCATACAGGTACTCTGGATAGATTTGCTGAAGGCCTTTTACTTGTGCTTACCGGCAGGATGACCAGGCTCTCCCCACTGTTTATGTCATTAGACAAGACCTACCGGGCTGTAATTATCTTCGGTAAAGAGACTGATACCTTAGACCCGGAGGGAAAGATCACTCTGGAAAGAGAGATACCCGGGTTAAAGGCTGTTCAACAGGCAATAGAAAGGCAGATAGGGCAGATAGAACAAATTCCTCCGGTCTATTCAGCGATCCACATTAACGGCAGCAGGGCCTATCAGCTTACCCGCTCCGGGAATACTCCGCAATTGGAGCCGCGGCAGGTGAGAATAGATTATATCAGGCTTATCTCTTATAAACCGCCGGAACTCGCAGTTGAGGTAAAATGCTCTAAAGGAACCTATATACGTTCTCTGGCGCGGGACCTGGGACGTCTGGCCTCTTCCTGCGCTCATGTCAGCCGCTTAGAGCGTACTTCAGTCGGTAATTTTTACCTTAAAAATGCAGTTGCGCCCGAGAATTTTAACCCGGAAAGTGATATTATTCCGCCGGTAAAGTTCCTGAAGATATTTCCTGATATAAAAGAAATTACCGTTCCTGATTTATTGAGCAGTAAAATCATAAACGGTCAAAGCCTGAGCGATAGACAACTGCCGGCAGCCATGCTGCTCTCCGATGGATTATACGCTCTCTTTAGCGAAAATGAGCAACTGCTGGCCATTACTTCAAGAAAAAGCGGAGAATACAGTTATAAAGGGGTTTTTGCTAGAAAGTCGTGAAGATCGTCAGCTGGGAAGATATTAGTATTGTTAAATCGCAGATAACCGGACCGGTTGCCATTTCAATTGGTGTATTTGATGGGCTGCATATCGGCCATCAGAAGCTGGTAAGGGCAATTGTGTACAATCCGGAAAAAGCCCTGCCCCTTATTTTTACTTTCACCAACAACCCGGCCCAGGTCCTTAAACATCGGGAAATTGAGGGAAAAATACTATCCTTGAATCAGAAAATAGATAAGCTTAAAAATATGGGAGTTGCCTGGACTGTGCTGATTGACTTTTCCTTTGAATTCAGTAAACTGACAGGGAGAGATTTTATTAATACTCTTCAGAGCCTTTTTGATATAAGCAGAATTGTTGTAGGTTACAATTTTGCAATTGGTTATCGGAAGGATACGCAGATAGATGAATTAAAGGAAGCCCTTAGAGGGAGTTCTACTCATGTTCAGGTTATCGGTCCAACTCCCTACAGAGGCAGGATAGTAAGCAGTTCGCGCATCCGTAAGGAAATAAAGCGGGCCAGGTTCTTCGAAATCCGGCAGATGCTTGGCCAGGATTATTTTCTTGACCTCTCATCGTTTGAGTCTTTCCAGGAAGATGGAGGGTGGATTTCTTTAAGAAGGGAGGAACTGGCTCAAATGCTCCCGGATGAGGGCCTTTTCCGGGTATGCTTTGATACAGATAAAGGCAAAACTGAAGGGGAAGTGGTTATCGACAGGGAAGCAATTAAATGGAAATTACCCAGTGCTGCTGAGGTAAAGAAGATATATTTTATTTAAGTAAGATGAGCTTAGGAGGATAGAAATGGCACTTACCAAAGAAAAAAAAAGTGAAATAATAAAAGATTTTGGCCTTCATGAAAAAGATTCCGGATCAGCTGAAGTACAAATTGCCCTTTTGACCAAAAGAATTACCGAACTTACCGAACATTTCAAGGTATATAAAAAGGATCATAATTCCAGACGGGGTCTGCTGAAGCTGGTAGGTCAGAGAAGAAAATTATTAAAGTATGTAAAGAGAAAAGACGTAGATAAATACCGGGAAATTCTAAAACGGCTTTCTCTTCGCAAGTAATCAAAACAGAAATAGAACTATAAGGAAAAATGATGATACATAATGTTAAATTAAGAATAGGACAGGATGAGCTGGTTCTCGAGACCGGACGCATGGCAAAACAGGCAAATGGTGCCGTCTATGCCAGATATGCAGGCTCCGCGGTTCTGGCTACCATCTGCTGTTCGGATAAGGAAAGAGAAGAATTAGATTTTATTCCTTTATCCGTTGAATATAATGAAAAATATTACGCTGCCGGTAAAATACCCGGCGGTTTTCTGAGGAGAGAAGCAAGACCCAAGGATAAGGAAATTCTGGTTTCACGGTTGATAGATCGTCCAATGCGCCCTCTTTTTTCTAAATTATTCAAAAGGGAAATCCAGATAGTACCCACGACTATTTCCAGCGATCAGGTTAATCCGCCGGATGTAATAGCAATGGTAGCAGCTTCGGCAGCGGTGGTGATCTCCGATATACCCTTTGCCGGACCTGTCGGAGCGGTACGCATCTGCAGCGTTAATGATACTTTTATAGTAAACCCTACCTTTGACCAGATCAAAGAGAGTGACCTGGCCATCCTGGTGGCCGGCACTGAAGAAGGCATAACCATGGTTGAAGGCGGGGCCAGTGAGGTCCCGGAAGAATTGATGGTCCGGGCAATTTCAACCGCTCATGAAACCATAAAAGAGATCTGCCGTATTCAGCACCAACTTGCCGAGTTAGCCGGTAAAACCAAACTCCCGCTCAAAGATGAGGAGGAAGGACTGACACCGGAGCTGAAAAATGAAATTATTGACTCTGCCGCCGCCGGAATGGAAAAAGCCTGTTTTGTTAAAGGCAAAGAGAATCGTTATGCAGCTATCAGACAGGTAGTTGCAGAGACAGAGGAAAGCTTTGCTGAAAAGGTTCCGGAGGAACAGACAGCTCTGATTCATAAGCTCCTCGAAGAGCTGGAATCTGATATTGTACGTAAATCCATTATCAAAAAAAAGATCCGTACCGACGGCCGCGGACCGGAGGATATTCGCCAGATTACCTGTGAGATCGACGTACTGCCCCGTACTCACGGTTCAGCCCTGTTTACTCGGGGCGAGACCCAGGCCCTGGCTGTTACCACCCTCGGCACAATCCGTGATGAACAGATTATGGATGATCTCGAAGAAAATACCAGGAAATCATTTATGCTGCACTATAATTTTCCTCCCTATTCAGTGGGCGAGGTTAAACGCCTGTTTACCGGCCGCAGGGAGATAGGTCACGGCCACCTGGCAGAAAGGGCGCTGCAACGAGTTCTGCCCGCTAATACAGACTTCCCTTACACTATCCGCGTGGTCTCGGATGTTCTGGAATCAAATGGCTCCTCATCTATGGCAAGTGTCTGCGGCGGCACCCTCTGCCTGCTCAATGCCGGGGTACCTTTAAGCGCACCTGTGGCCGGAATTGCCATGGGATTGGTCAAAGAGGAGAGTGATTATGTAATCTTAAGTGATATTCTCGGGGAAGAAGACCACCTCGGCGATATGGATTTTAAGGTTGCCGGAACCGCAAAAGGCATTACCGCTTTTCAGATGGATATAAAAATCGCCGGAGTCGAGGCTTCTATTCTAAGCAAGGCTTTGGACCAGGCCCGAATTGGCCGTTTACATATACTGGATATAATGAATAAGACAATTGAAAAACCGAGGGAATCTATCTCTGATTACGCACCGAAGATTATCACCTTTCAGATAGATGAAGATAAAATTGGCATGGTAATAGGTCCCGGCGGTAAGATGATAAAGAGTATTACCGCAAAAACCGAAGCCACGATTAATATCGAAGATAGCGGACAGGTGACCATTTACTGCAAGGAAAAGGAAGGGGCTGATGAAGCACGCACCATGATCGAAAGCATAATCGAAGAACCGGAAGTGGGCAAATGGTATGCGGGCACTGTCAAACGAATCACCGATTTCGGCGCTTTTATTGAGTTTCTGCCCGGTAAAGAGGGCCTCTGTCATATTTCCAAATTATCCACTGAACATGTAAGATCTGTCTCTGATGTTCTGAAAGAAGGACAGGAGGTTAAGGTAAAGCTCTTTGAGATTGACAGAATGGGCAGAATAAACCTGAGTTTAATAGAGGAAACAGGCAAACCAAACCGGAGCGGTCCCCCCCGCGAGGGTGGCTATCATTCCCGTTCCGGCTCGTCAAATAGAGGTGATCAGCACGGCAACCGGCGGAGATAAATATTGATCCATTTCCGGAAACTGGAGAATGGCAGCAATGCCATTCTGGAGACTGTAAAGAATACTGATGTTGTTTCCATCGGTTTCTGGTACCGGCATGGTTCCAGGGATGAAACAGCAAGCGAACAGGGTTTCGCTCATTTTATGGAGCATATGCTCTTCAAGGGAACTGAAAAAAGAACCGCCTTTCAGATTGCCCAGTCTATTGACCGGGTAGGCGGATTCTTAAATGCCTTTACAGAAAAAGAGCTTACCTGCCTTTACTGCACTCTACCCAAAGAACATCTATATTTGGCGGTAGATGTAATCACCGATATGGTTAATAACTCTGTTCTGAGCACTGAGGAGATCGAAAAAGAGAAGCTGGTAGTCATTAATGAAATAAGATCTATTGAGGATAATCCCGAGGAAATGGCTTATGAGTTCTATCTTGAAACAATGTGGAAGGATCACTCTCTATCCAGACGAATTACCGGCGAGAGTAAGAATATAAAAAAGATAAATAGAGAAAATCTCTATGCTTTCTATAAAAAGCGCTTTGTTCCCTCAAATTCTGTTGTCACGGTTGCAGGAAAAGTTGATCCTGAAACAGTGTTTGATCTATTAGAAAAGTATCAGAATAACGGCACCTCTAAACGGTTGGAACAGATCCGCACACCGCCGGCTAATGAAACAGCCTGGAAATTTAAAAAGAATAGTTTCCAGCAGGTACATATCTATACCGGTCTAAGCACTGCTCCCCCTGATAAATTGGAAGATTACTATAAGATACTTGTTTTCAGTACCCTATTCGGAGAATCGATGAGCTCACGCCTATTTCAACAGCTGCGTGAGAAAGAGGGATTATGTTATTCGGTTTTTTCCTTCAGAACCTATTACTCGGATATCAACCTCTGGAGTATCTATGCCAATACGGTACCTGATCTTGCTTCCAGGGTTATTAAATCCATAAACCACGAATTGAAAAGACTGCACAGCGAGCCTCCTGATGAAATAGAAGTATCCAATGCCAGGGGCCAGCTGCGAGGCAATCTTATTCTCTCCAAAGAAGACATGGAAAGCCGCATGAAACGCCTGTTGCGGCAGTACCTCATAACCGGCAATGTATTGGAGTACGAAGAATCCTTAAGCTTATTGAAAAAAATCACAGCCGTTAATGTGCAGGAGATAGTAACAGAATTTATCAAACCTGATCATTTTAACATGCTGGCTTATGGGAGTAAACGGTTGAAAAACTTTTCACCCGGCGGTTTTAATTTTGGCTAGAAAAATTAACCTTGCCTGCACATCCACATCAGGATTTTTTCCCCGTTATCAGTCGAAGTACGCTGCAGGCGCTGATCTGCAGGCTGCAATTTATGAGGATCTGGTGCTTAAGCCCGGACAGAGAGAATTGATACCAACCGGTTTGAGAATAGAGCTTCCGGAAGGGTTTGAAGCCCAGATAAGGCCGCGCTCCGGACTCGCTGTAAAACAGGGCATTACAATTGTAAATGCTCCCGGCACTATCGATTCCGATTACCGTGGTGAGATCAAGATTTTATTAATTAACCTGGGACATTCTGATTACACAATAAAGCGGGGCGATCGAATAGCCCAGATGGTTATCTGTCCGGTGGTCACAGTCAATTTTATTATCCAGGAGTCTATAAATGAAACCCTCAGGGGTAGGGGAGGTTTTGGCTCAACGGGTAAATAGGACGGCAGTCTTTCCCCTTATAACTCTACTTATCCTGTCCTGCGCCGGTAGATCAGTCAAAGAAAAACTGATTCCCGAAATCACACCGGAAAACCCGTCAGAGAGAGACCATTACATCATTACAGAGGCAAACCCCGATGCACCCCCTGGAGCAGATACCCGATATTCAGCTAAAGTCCGCGAAGCTTTAGCAGCTAAGAACCATGATAGAACTCAGTATTATCTTATACAACTCTTAGCAGAAGAAACCGAGCCGCATATCCGCCTGGAGGCTTCCCTGCTGCTTGCTGATATCTATTATTTGAAGCGCCGCTATGAAGATGCCTTCCAACTCTATACCCAGGTCCTTCCTTTTCTCGATGATTATTTGCCTGTTGCTGAAGAAGACTATAATAAGGTTATATTGCGGCTGGCCGAAATTTCATTATTTAACAGGAAAGACGAAGAGCTGGCTCAAGAGTATTACTCAAAACTGAATTCTAATGCGCTTGCGTTTATTTCTAATGAACGCAGCAAATACCTGGAGAGAAAGCTGCTGCTGAAGGAGATATCGCCGGCTATCCTTGGTTTATCGGACAATAACATTTCCGCAATAGGGGTTGATGGCGATGATCTCTGGGTAGGAACCTGGAATGGCGGATTGGCACGCTATTCACTCAGCAATAAAGAGACTAAGGTTTTCAGGGCCGGAGGAAAAAGCCTGACCCCCAATTCTGTGCGCAGTATAGAGATTACTCCTGACAGGGTATGGATAGGATCTTACCAGGAATTGAGCGTTTACTTAAAAGTTGATTCATCCTGGAAGATAACACCTGAGTTCAGCGGCGCTAATTCAACACGTATCGAAGCAATTAAAGCCATAGATCATGCTCTTTATATTGGCACCCTGGGCCGTGGTCTATGGCGGTTACAAAATAATAGCTGGGAGCGGCTGAATACCGGTCCTTTGCCGGGTGATTTTATAAATTGCCTGGAAAGTAGCGGCTCATTACTCTATATTGGAACCATGAATCTCGGTGTTGTCTCGCTGGATATGGAAACAGGTTTCTTTTCCAACTTTGACAGGATAAATCCCGGTATTGAAGCCAGGAATATTACCATGCTTCTATCTCAGGGTATAGACACACTCTGGATTGGCACCTATGGCAAGGGTTTATACCGCTGGCAAGTAAAGAGCAATCAGCTAGTGCATTACCGCAAAAGCTCCGGGCAAATCGCTGATGACTGGGTCTTAAGTGGCGTGAAAACAGAGCGGGCGCTTTATTTCGGCACATTTGGCGGCGGCATATCTTTTATTTTCCTAAACAGCGTTAAATGGCAAAGAATAGGCCTTAACCAGGGTCTGCCTTCATTGGATATCAGCGTTCTTGCCTACCTTCCCGCACCGGCTGGATCTCTATTTGCCGGAACCCTTGGCGGCGGTGTAGTTGAATTGAATGAAGCCCTATTGAATGAAAACTAATCACTCTATAATTTATTCATACATAATAAAGGAGTTTCTGCTTTCCTTCCTGGTTGCTTTTTTATTCTTCTTTTTTATTTTTTTTATCAATCAGCTTCTGCTTATGGCTGAAGAGATATTCTCTAAGCGGGTGCCCTTCGGGGATGTTGTACTATTTATTCTTTTTTCACTTCCCGCTATTGTAGCTATAGCTTTTCCCTTTGCTTCACTGGTTGGTTCCCTGATGTGCATCGGACGTCTTTCGGCTGACAATGAAATCATGGCTTTAAATGCTCTGGGAATTCCTGTGTTCAGGGTTTTTGCACCATTACTATTTGTGGGCATTATTTTTTCCCTGGTATCATTTATAACTAATGACTATTTTTTACCTTTAGGTAATATCCGACTGGGCAACATCTACCGGAAAATACTTTACTCTAATCCGGCAATTGAACTTGAGCCATACTCGGTTAATAGATACAAGAATACAACAATTATCACCGGTGAGATAGAGCAGCAGCTGATTAGAAATATTGTGATTATTGATAAAACGCCGCAGAATAATAAAAGAATCATTTCAGCAAAAGAAGCGGTCCTGCTAAAAAGTGGGGAACAGAAAGGCGTTGTATCTCTACGCCTTGAGAATGTTTTCAGCCAGATTTCCTTAAGTCCCCGTAAGGGTCAATATGAATACACAACCTCAAAGGTCATGATCTATAATATACTCCTTAAAGATATCAGCTTCTCTTTAATGAATCCCGGGCCCAGAGAGATGAGCTCAGTTGATGTCTGGCGGGAAATCCTGAAAAAGAGGGAGGACCTGGGAAAAAAGAAGAAACTGCGCGAAGAGGAAATCAGGGCGGAGCTCTATGCCCTGATCATGGAATTGAGGTATTCTAAAGAGCATCCCGATGAGAAAAGCATGACCAGAATCAGGCAGGTTTATCAACAATTGCAGAAAAAGAAAATCCTTCCGGTAAAAGACCGCAGTCTGCAGATTTTTGAACTTGAGTTTAATAAGAAATTTTCTTTTCCCCTATCCTGCCTGATCTTTATATTCTTTGCCTTTCCTGTAGGTCTCTATACCAGGAAGAGCGGCAGAACAGTGGGATTCGGCCTGGGACTGTTAATGACCAGCTTTTACTGGGGATTGTTATTCTTGGGCCACACTTTAGGCACCAGGCTTGAGTTTTCCCCCTTTCTATCCATGTGGTTTCCCAATATTTTTGTACTAAGCCTGGCAGTAATCCTCTTATTAATTCGAGCAAACAGATGAAAACATTTTTTACCATGCTATTACTGGCTTTTATTCCTGTTTTTATCACTTCACTTTTATTCTTTGTCTTTATCCTTGAATTAATGGACCTTTTTTCCAATCTATGGCGCTATCTGGCTCATGATGCCACCATTTCGGGTATTCTCACTGTTAGCTTGCTTTACCTGCCGAAATGTATTTCCTATGCTCTGCCAATTTCTCTGCTATTTTCTGTTTCCTTTACCCTTGGCAATCTCTATATGAATAATGAATTGATTGCCATGTTTGCTGCGGGTGTAAGCCTATACCGCCTGGTAATACCTTTTCTGCTCATTGGCCTGATCAGCAGTATAGGTATTTATTTTTTCGACAATTCAGTAGTGATTGACACCTTACGTCAGAAGAATCAACTCTTCAGGACGCTGGTGCACATGAGTGTTTCCTACAGCAACACCAACATCACAGTAATGAGTGAAGATACCCGGGTCATTTACCAGAGTGATTATTATAATGACAAAAAAGAAACCCTTACCAAAGTAACCCTCTTTATCAGGGATGAGGATTTTAATTTTAAATCACGCATTGATGCTGATTGGGCGCAGTGGCAGGAGAACAGCTGGGTGTTCCATAACTGCCGGATAATCGAGTGGAACTCCACCCATACGCAGTTAACCCACAGGCAAGTCAAGCGTTTGCATTCACCGGAACTGAATGAAAAACCCTCAACATTCCGGAAAACAACCCGCAGGTTAGAAGAGATGAAGCAGAAAGAGGCACGCATATGGGTGCAGTCCTTAAGAAAAGCGGGGCTTCCCTATCGTCAGGCCCTTACTGAGTATTATAAGAAATTCTTTCTGGCACTGAATCCCTTTATTGTGACCCTGATTTCTGCGGGTATCGGCAGCGCCTTTAAGAAGAACATTCTGCTGATGCACCTTCTCACAGCTTTGATTGTAAGCGTGGTTTATTATGTTGCCCAGATGATCACGGTAATACTTTCAAAAGGGGGCTATATACCCCCACTGGCCGGAGCAGGAAGCTCTTTTATTCTATTTCTCGCAGTCGGGATATTCATCTTCAGAAGAGCGAGAACTTAACAGCTTATGAAACCAACCAGGCAGAGAGTAAATGATTTTTTAAAGACCATGGGTATGGATTTTAAAAAAATAGATATGGACAAACATTGCCACCTCTTTGCACGGGAAATGGTGACAGGTCTACAGGGTAAAGAGAGCAGTTTGAAGATGATCCCCACCTATATCGAGATGAAAAAAGAAATCCCCTGCCGGGAACCGGTTATCGTCCTGGATGCCGGGGGTACCAATTTAAGAGTTGCAGTGGTCAGGTTCAATAGGGAGGGGAAAGCTCTTATAAGCGACTTTGCCGGTTATCCTATGCCCGGAATTGGTCGCGAGGTGACTAAAAAGGAATTTTTCAAAACCATAGCCGGATATTTGCATCCCCTTTTAAAAGCCAGTGAGAAAATGGGTTTCTGCTTTTCCTATCCAACTGAAATGATGCCCAATAAAGATGGGAAACTGATAACCTTCAACAAAGAGGTTAAGGCCGGAGAAGTTGTGGGGGAACTTATAGGCCAGGGCCTGCTTGCAGCTATCAAATCAGCAGGCTATAAAGCAGATAAACATATTGTTCTGTTAAATGACACTGTTTCAACCATGCTGGCTGCACAGGCAGCAACTGCCGGGCACTTATACAGTGAATACATCGGTTTCGTGCTTGGAACAGGTACGAACTCCTGCTACCTGGAAAGTAACCGCAATATAACCAAGAATAGAGAGCTCATTCCCGATAATTGCCAGATAATAAATATCGAGTCCGGGAATTTCGATAAAGCGCCCGGAGGCATTATTGACCGTCAATTAGGCAGTACAACAATTGATCCGGGACGACATACCTTTGAAAAAATGATCTCCGGCGCCTACCTTGGACCGCTATGCGCAAAAACCATTAAAAAAGCGGCTGATGATAATCTTCTTTCAAGCGCGTTCAAAGAAAAGATGGTAAATTTACAGTCCCTGGATACCAGAGATATCAATTCTTATTTATTCGAACCGCATAACCGGGAAAATACCCTGAGCAGCCATCTACACGGCTCCCGTGAAGAGGATTATAATACCATTTATTACATAATTGAGAGTTTAGTCGAAAGGGCTGCTAAATTAGCAGCAATTAATCTGGCTTCAGTGGCGCTTAAAACCCACGGAGGCCGAAATCCTGGCAAGCCCCTCTGCATCAGCGCTGAAGGAACAACATTCTACAGAGTGAAATCCCTTCAGACCAAGATTGAATACTATCTCGACGATTACCTGATGAAAAAGAACAAATGCTTTTATAAAATTATAAATGTAAAAGACTCATCCCTGATAGGTGCAGCAATAGCAGGATTAACTAATTAAATGTTTTTTAAACTGCTGCATCAGGATGGTAAATGCCCCGCCCGCAGAGGCCGTCTGGAATTAAACCATGGTACTGTGCAAACTCCCGCGTTCATGCCGGTAGGCACTAATGCTACTGTAAAGGCCATTAATCTCGCTGACCTGGAAAGTATGGGCATCAACTTGATTCTAAGCAATACCTATCACCTCTATTTAAGACCCGGTATTGAAGTGATTGCCAATTCAGGGGGCCTGCACCGGTTTATGGCCTGGCCGCATAATATACTTACAGATTCCGGCGGTTTTCAAGTTTTTTCACTCACCAGTTTCACAAAAGTTGAAGAGGAGGGGGTTGCTTTTCGTTCCCATTTTGATGGATCGAGTCATAAACTAACCCCGGAGAAAGTAATTGATCTGCAGAGAACCTTCGGCAGTGATATACTCATGCCTTTAGATGTCTGTACACCTCCGCAAATTACCAGGGAAAAAGCACTCTCTGCATTGCAGTTAACCAGCCGCTGGGCTGAGCGAAGCCTTAAGCATTGGCAGGAATATTCCGATTCAGGCAGGCTTTTCGGTATTATCCAGGGGAATTTCTTTGAAGATCTCCGGCGGCGCAGCGCTGAAGAATTACTGGCTCTGGACTTTCCGGGATACGCCATAGGAGGGCTCTCGGTCGGTGAGCCCTTCACTCTATTCAAAGATATGCTCGAGTTTACCGCCGGCTTAATACCTGAAAAATATCCCCGCTACGTCATGGGTATCGGAACCCCGGAATATATTCTGGAAGCGGTTGAAAAAGGAGTCGATATATTTGACTGTGTATTCCCCACCAGGACTGCCCGGAATGCCCAGGCATTTACCAGGCTGGGGCCCCTTTCCTTAAAAAAAGAAACAAACAGGCTGGATAACCGGCCCATTGACCCCGAATGCAGCTGCTCAACCTGCCGGAAATATACCCGCGCCTACCTGAGACATCTATTCAAGGCAAAAGAGATCCTGGCCGCTATGCTGACAACTCACCATAACCTGTACTTCCTTAACAACCTGCTCCTGTTGATCAGGAAATCAATAGAAAAAGAAGACTTCAGGGGATTTAAAAAAGATTTTTTAAACACATACACCAGCAAGGAGGAACCATGATACATAAAATAGGAGCAAAAGTACCTGACACAGAAAAATCATTATTTATAGCCTGGAATGCTGAAATAGCCGGAGATGTTAAGCTCGAAGCCGAAACCTCAATTTGGTTCAGTGCGGTTCTTCGCGGCGATATTGCCGCTATCCGGGTGGGGAAAGGCACGAATGTCCAGGATAGTGCGGTTTTACATGTTGATTTCGATGTCCCGACTCTGGTTGGGGAATATGTCACCATTGGACATGGGGCAATTATTCATGGCTGTACAATTCATGACCGGTGCATAATCGGAATGGGCGCTATTATTCTAAGCGGAGCGGAAATTCCTTCTGATTGTGTTGTAGGAGCGGGGGCCTTAGTGTCCGGCAGTCGGAGCTATGCGGAGGGAAGCCTGATTATCGGTTCACCGGCCCGGGCGATACGTAAATTAACAGCTGTGGAGGTAGAAAAAATCATTCTAAGTGCCGAAAGCTATATTAAGGAGGGGAGGGTTGCTCAAGAGAGCTACTCTTAAAGATTCTAAAATAGACAGGAGTAATAGAATGATTCGATCTTTTTGGCTCTCTATATTGCTTGCAGTAATCTTTTCAAATACCCTTGGCGCTTTGAATGAACCGGTGTTTGTACGCGAACGTATTGTTAATGAGGCTTTTGCTTTTTTAGATACACCCTACATTTACGGGGGCGCAGACAGCAGAGGAGTGGACTGTTCAGGTCTGGTATTCACGGTTTTTAAAGAAGCTGCAGATAAAATACTTCCCAGAAGAGTGGCGGATCTTTACTATCAGGGAGAAGAGATAGAGGATGTGCTGCTTCCCGGTGATCTGCTCTTTTTTGATACCACCGGCGGACCTTCCCACGTGGGCATATATATTGGTGAGCAGCGCTTTATTCATTCAGCCTCTGCCGGGACAAAAACAGGAGTGATAATATCCTCTCTGGCTGAAACATATTATTCAGAACGGATGCTGGGTGCACGACGCCTGGTACATCTCAATTTCCCCAAAATAACCTTACTGCTCAATGGCCGGGAGCAAGAGAAAAGAGATGCCCTGCTCCTTACCCCGGGTCTGCCGGTTAATTTCATACTCGCAAAGGGCAGCGGCTTAATTTCATTCAAGGCATATAAAGATGATCAGGAGTATTTCAGCCGGCTTGTCAGATTGGAGAATGAAGATGATCTCTCTATTCTCTGGTTTACACCTTCCGCAGGGAGGTGGACAATCAGAGCAGAGGACCAAAGGGGCATGATATTGGCTGTTTTTAATTTCAAAGCGGCAAGGAAAGGATAGTCTATCAACAGTATCAACAGGGAAACAAACATCAATAGGAGTGGGGTGGTCTCGCTTCTGGTTATGCTCTGCACTCTCAGTTCCAGACTTTTAGGCTTTGTGCGCATTGCTGTTATAGGAGCTCTATTCGGCGCTTCCGGTACTGCGGATGTCTGGAACGCGGTATTTACTATTCCCAACAACTTCAGGAAGCTGCTGGCCGAAGGCGCATTCTCTTCAGCATTTATCCCTGCACTATCGATGAGTCTGGTAAAAAACCCTGAGGGAGAAGCTGCTAGAAAAATTACCCGCAATGTAATCACTTTTCAATTGCTTATCCTTTTTCCGCTTATCATGATCGCTCTATTCTTTGCGCGACCCATTATCGGTGTTCTTCTTTCCTTTCCGGAAGCGGAGAAGATGGAGCTATCCGTACTTCTTTTCCGCTGGATATTCGGCTATCTGGCTTTTATCAGTGTCAGCGCCATTCTGGTTGCTGTACTTAATTCCCATAATATCTTCATTATTCCCGCATTAACGCCAATTCTCTTCTCTCTAAGTGTTATTTTCTCAACCCTGCTCTTTTATCGCCGCATAGGTATTTTTTCCATGGCAATCGGTGTACTTATGGGAGGCGTCCTGCAGATACTCTTTCAACTGCCGGTATTTTTAAAACAGGGATATGATCTGAAACTCGATTTTGGCTTTAAAAATAGGGAGTTCAAAAGGATTCTGCGCAACTGGCTGCCCCTGCTCCTATCTTCATCGATTTTTGCCGTTACCCAGCAGATTGCCATACTATTTGCCAGCGGACTTGAGGATGGCAGCACTTCCGCCCTAAGCAACGCCCTGGTATTCTTCCAGCTTCCCTTCGGTATTTTTTCCATATCCATAATAACTGTATTATTCCCAAGAATGAGCAGGCAGGCTGCAGCCGAAGACAATAATGGTTTGATAGAATCTTTAAATTATGGCCTTCGTTTTATTTTTGCACTGCTCATACCCGCGGCAATTATTTATCTGTTTATGAGTAAAGAGATTATCGGGCTGGCTCTGCAGAGAATCAATTTTACCGAGGAAAATACGGTAATGGCTTCGATGGTCTTGAAAGGATATTCTCTGGGTCTTTTCAGCCTTGGCGCCTTTACTTTCTTCCAGCGTTTTTTTTATGCACTTCAGGATTTCAAAACGCCTTTGAAAATAGCTCTGCTGGTAAGCGTAATTGATATTCTTCTCTCTCTATGGCTTAAAGAAACAGTCTTAAGAGCCGCAGGCCTGGCTGTTGCCAACTCGATAGCCTTCTCTATTGGCCTCTTTATATTCTTTATCACCGCCAAAAAAAGGCTCGGCACTATCAGGGGAGGTCTATTACTGATTACTTTAATAAGGGTTGGTTTTTCCATGGTACCGCTGAGCGCTTTTCTATACTTTTACCTTAAAATAACCAGTGCCCATGGATTGTGGTGTCAGGGAAGCTCATGGCAAAATCTGCTGCTGGTAACTACAGCCATGGGAGTCAGTTTGCTGCTGGTTGCCGCTCTGTACTACCTGACCGGAGTTGAGATGATAAGGAAAAGAATAGAATGAGAATATTTTTCTGCTTTATCTTCATTTCCCTGTTGCCATGTAATTCTTTCAGCCAGGAGGGAGAGCAAAGCCCTCTTGAATCCTTAAGAGAGACCCTTCTTTACGGTATTGAGTCGGAAATTATTGAAGCTGTTAAGAATATCAGGGAAAACCGGGAAGAGAGATTAAATGAAGACCTTGAAACATTGTTGGCGGAAACAGTAAGCATTGCGGTACGCTCAACAGTGTTAGATTATTTCACGGCAACTGAGTACAGGGGTGCGGAAGAGACCGCGCTTAACCTTTTGGAGCAAACCGAGGTGGAAAATACCGGATTAATTATTGCTCTTATTAAGTACCTCTCTGAAATCAAATCTGATAAGGCAACCGAATACTTGGCTGAAGCAATCGATGAGCAGAATAGCAATATTTCACTGGCGGCCATCAAAGCTCTGGGCAAAAGTGAATCACAGGAGAATGGGCAATTATTATTGGATCGTCTCCAGGATGAGGATTATCCTGATAAACTGAAACCTGAGCTGATCCTGGCGCTGGGGGAATTAGCCTATAAGCCCGCTCTTGAAGAGTTAACCAGAATTGCTCAAAACAGGGAAGCTGAGCGGGTTTGGCGAATGTATGCCTGCGATTCCCTGGGAAAGATCGGCGATAACGATAGTATTCAGGTTTTTAAAGATATCTTCAGTGAAGGCAATGCTTTGCTTACTATCTATGCTGCTTCCGCACTCTCCAATTATGCAATGTCCGAAGTGGAGGATCTGTTAATAGAGGGCCTGAAAAACAGCAATGTCAGGGTGCGAATTGCCGCTGCGCGGGGATTGGCTAATAAAGAGGCGAAAAAAGCAGCCAAAGTACTTATATACAAGGCCAGGCGTGATCCGGAAAAATTAGTTAGACTGCAGGCAATTGAATCGCTGGGAAAAATAGGAAGTAATGAAGCGGTAGATTTTCTCCTGGAATTATTCAGTGACAAAGAACAATCTCCGGATGTACTGGAAACAGCGCTCTCCACTCTGGTTGATAACCATCTAAATTCCTCACTGAAGACCATCAGGGAAGTAATTGACCGAGAATGGCAGGAGAAAGATCAGAAAACAATTGAGGTCATTGGGAAAAAGCTCTCCCAAATCGAGCGTAGCGGCTTAAAAGATATCTTTACTAAAATTTTAGAGAGCACTAATTTTATTATAAGAATTTACGCTATCCGCGGCATGAGAAATAACCGTACCGCCGGCTATAAAGAAACAATTAAGTCCATTTCTACGGAAGACCCGCATCCTGCAGTTCGCAAAGCCGCTCTTCTGCTGCTGGAAAAATCTTAACTACTGCGAATGGAACGCATAATATTATTGATCTCTTCAAGCGGTGATATATAACGCTTGAAATTCAGAATAACCTTTTGACCTTTTTTGGAAACCGCTTCTATTCCTATATTAAGACAGTCAGACAGAGGATCAACCAGGTCAGGAAAATATTCTTCTTTTTTAACCTCAAAAACAAAATGGCCCCCATCATTACGGATGAGGGCGATATTCCTGGGTAGATCGATTACCTGAATAGAAAAAGCCGAACCATTGCCGCCGATACTTCTGAAAACACCCGGCTCCACTGATTTTATAGAATGCTTGTGCATGAGCCATTCATGGTAATAGACCTGCATAACCAAAAGATCGGATCCTTTAATATAGCTTTCAGAAATATATAATCCTGGAGCAAAGAGGGCTGGTATCCGGATATTTCCGGTTAAAAACATAATGAACCGGATTAAAAAATAGGCAAGCAGCAGAGCCAGCAGTGTATATAATATATAGATAATGAAGCGATACCTTACTACGGGCGCGGGTTCTGACAGGGAAGGGGAGGTTTGTTGATCTTTCCGCGTAAAGGGTATTTCCGGAGTTTCCAGGGCTGCTGCCAGATCAGGAAATAAATCTGTTCCTTTGCTTTCCCCGGTTTGAGCTGCGTCTCCAGTATCTCCCGGAAGATGTATAATATGAACACTCCAGCCCTGTTTTTTTATTTCCGTGGCATTCTTCAGAAGTTCGTTGCGTAATTTATTTTCGTCCCAATTATGGAAGGGGCTTTCCGGAGGCGGATCATGAATACCATCGGTAAGCAGGAAAATAGATTTTGTGCTATGCTCCGGCAAAGAAGAGGTATAGTCATAGAGAAATTGAACAGCCCGGATTAAATCAGTATATCTGCCCAGGGGGTGCAGCATAAGAATAGCGGAGATTGCCCGCTGCAAAGAGTTATCATTATCAATTTCAGTTGCTATTTCTATTTGCGGTTCATCGGCAAAACTGAGCAGGTGGAAATAATCAGCATTCTGAAGATTGTCCTTAACCAGATCTTTGATCAGATAATCAACCAGATCGTCAAAAAAAAGGAACATGCTTGCAGATGTATCCACCATGACCAGCAGCTCACTGTCATCTGCTGATAGATTTACAGCACAAAGCAGTGAGAGGAATAATAGCGAAGAAAAGGCGATCGCTTTCATCCGGATTAGAAGGCCACCTTATCAATACTATCTACCAGGTAATTATACTTACGTTCATTGATAATAAATTGTAAATTCTCACCTGCCTTATGGTTGCATAGCTCAACACCAAGAGGAGAGAGATAGGAGATTATCTGTTTGGAAGGTTCCGATTCCCAGGGACCGAGAATAATAAATTCTTCTATCTTATTGTTTATTTGATTGCTAAGCTTAACCCTGGTGCCGAAGGATACAGAATCAGTGTCAACCTGGCTCTCATCAAAAATCCTGGCATTTTGCAGCTCTTCCTGTATTTTCAAGGTTGCGCCTTTAAGCTGCTCCTGTTTTTCCAGTGCAGCTTTATATTCAGCATTTTCACGCAGGTCGCCCTTCTCCATTGCTTCACCGATCTCTTTGGAGTTTACTGGTATTTCGACCTCAATCAATTGGCGCAATGTTTTCTGCTTCTTCTCATAACCGGCTTTGGTAACTATCAAACCCCAGCTCACCTTCTCCTTTTCAGGTTCACCCAGGAATTTATAATCCGGATATTTATCTCTAATCTTATGCTTGAGGTTTATTTTCAAGGAAGGATCCAGCTCTTTAACGTCATCGATCAGTGTATATAACCTGGTTATGGATTCTTCCCCGGACTTGAGAATATAATCTGTAAGATTTTCCTCTTTGAAAAGAAAATCCAGTATTTGCTTATTCAACTTCCGGTTCAGGCTTACCTCTCTCTTATTACTAATTTCCCGATAAGTAATGTCCAGCAGGTGAATCATGGCAATAAGTATTTTTTCGAAGGGTATATTTAGAGAAGCAAACCCGTTCTCTGCAGTCAGGTTCCTGGCCATCCATACAAAAGGCTCCTTTAATTCACGGTAATGCATAAGAAGCCGATCAGAAATGGTTTTTAAAACCCCCATTTCTCCGGAACTTACCAGTTCATCGATAATATATTTACTCGGATAGATGTTGAAGAGCCTGGCAAATATTTCAGGCCAGTTTTCTATGCTTTTCTTCACATTCACCAGGAAATTTTTCTTAAAGTCAGATTCCGTGATCTTAGAAAATGCTTCATCAGGATTATCTATCTGTTCGAAAAGCTCAACAAAATTATAGTTGAAACCGGGATTCAGGTAGGGATGGGCGGCAACAATCCGGGTAACCAGTAGATAGCTGGAAATTACCAATTCGTTTACAACGGAGAAAGATTTCAGAAATGCAGTAAAATAACTGAACATTTCACCAAAATACTCGGAATCAAGCTCACCATGTTTCATAAAATCCTGAATAGATTCGACACGCCCATAGAAATTCTTTTCCGCTTTGAATTTATTAAAAGTTTTTTCCTCGAAAGAAATCGGGGTCTCCCGCACCATAAACATATCGAGTTTATCCGGATGATTGCCAAAGATCGGGTCTGTTTTCAATATTTTTTGAGCTTCTGTGTTCCACTTGGACCACTCTCCTGCGGAAAGAATAGAGGGCACCAGTTCAGATTTGATTTTTTTCATATTCGCCATGTTGTTAAAACTGCGGATTAATATTTTAAGTGCCCATGACGGCTCCTCTTTGATCTTCTTCTTCAGCGTGGAAGCAGGCAGAGAATTCTTCAATACCCAGATATGATCTTCAGTTAAAATGGAAAGAGCCTTTACCGCCATCTTCAGGGACATCTGATGATTCTTCTTATCTGTGAAATCAATAAAAAAGAGGTCATCTTCAATATTTATCACCTTACCTATACCCCAGGAACGATGATAAACATAATTTCCCGTATCAAAGGAAATATGTTTTTCGAAATCAGATATGGCATCATGAACATTTCTCCAACTCTGAGTTAAGTTAGATAATTTAATATATTCCTCAAGATGGCTGTGCCCGTCATGTTTTTTTCTATAACATTCAACTATATCTTTACGGGGTTTTGGATTTTTTGATTCGTAGGCTAAGACTCTTTTCAGGATCTCAATTGCAGTATCCCAGTTTCCAATTTCATTATAATAGGGATAGAGCGAATAAAGCAGGCCGGCGGCGCGTTCACCGCTTAACACCTTAACTATTTTTCTCTCAATATGAAAGAAAAATTCAATATCCTCCGGGTAATACTCAATAAGTTTTTCCCAGATACCTTTTACATTGGCGAACATTTTCTTATTAATATAGCGGTGCATCGCTTTCTTATAGTATTCAATGGCTTTTTCTAAATTACTGTCTTTTTCTTCTTTTTCCGCCAGAAACCTGACTATATCCGCCTCTTCATAATCAACTCTAATAAGTCTTTCCCAGACATTGAATTTATTTTCTTCCTCATTTTTATTCTCATAACATTCAGCAAGAGTACGCAGGGCAAATTTATTCTCTCCGAACTCTAAAACACGGTTACATAGATACTCAACAATGTTCCATTTATGGTTGTCCGTAAAAATATTGGTGAGAATAATTAGATTGGAATCATCTACCAGTTGTTTGCTTAAAGAAATGACCCCGGAAAGATATAAAGCGATAATACTATTCTTGGTATGTGCAAGATGATCCTGACAAAGCGAGAGAATTTCCTCCTGTACTTTGAATTTATCAGTTTTCAAAATTATTTCATCAAGCTCTTTAAAATTATTTATGGTATAGCTATTTAAAGTCGCCCTTGTCCATTTCTCTTCATTCAGTAGTCCCTGGATTGATTTTATTAACTGTTTTGACATAGTGACCTCTCTTGAGAATTTTGCTCTTTAATGAGTATATTCCTTATAAATAAGGGGATCCACGGTTTTGATTTTCTGCAGCACCTCATCGATACGTATGCGCTCCTCTTTGGAGCTCAGATAGTGATCTATTAACCAGAAATAATGGTTTATAAGCCGCGGTACCAATTTTTGGTTTCTTTCCTGCTCGATTTCTTTTTCCAGCGTATAAATAGATTGTTTTAATTTTCCCAATTCCAGGGGCTTGAGCTCTCTTTTAATATTGAAAAGTCCAAAAATAGTACCATAAACCGGTATCCATTCAAACAATTCAGGCTCATCGATTCCCTGGTCTTTTATTTTGTCTACCAGGCGCAGAATCATCGGAGATTCTATAAAAGCCAGCTCGATTTGACCAGGTTTAATAAAAAAAGCTTCACGGAAAAAAACTTTAGCGGCGCGTTCCTCATTAATAAGTGAATAACAATCAGCAAGCTCTGCCAGTATTACCGCATTATCCCGCTTTTGCTGACTCGCTCCCTGTAGTAATTCAATAGCGCTCTCAAAATTGCCCTTTCCCTTTTGACACCTGCCCATACGCAGCAGTATATCAGCATCATTGAGATCAAATTCATTATATAAAGTCATATAATTCACTAATGCTTCATTGAAAACATAATATTTGATGTTAAAAACACACCGCTCTGAAATATCACCAATTCTTGCTATAAAGGACATGAAGTGCAGCCACTGGCTAAGGAGGAATTCCCCCCTTTCATAACTGTCTGTTGTATCAGTCAACCGCGCCATTCTCTCCAGCCAGAAATTAGCGCACTTCAAAGCACCGCTTATACCATTGTATTCAAAATCAATAGCCAGAGCTTTCTCTAGAAGCTCAACTGATTCCTGAAAAAGCCCCTCTTTAAATTTAAGGTAAACCTTGTTGAGTATTTGAATTATTTCATTGTCTCGAAACATAAGCTGTTTATTAGTCATATTGATAAAAAAAATCTCTTTATTGATAAATTACACCTTAATAAGCCTTTTAGTCAATCAATTGCTGTATTAAGCCATTTGCCTGGAGCTATTTTTTTGTTAATATCAGGTTATGGAAACAAGACCTTCTATAATAGTTGCACCCTCCATTTTAGCGGCTGATTTTTCCTGTTTAGCGGCAGAGGTGCATAAAATTGAACAGAGTGGGGGAGATTGGCTGCATTTTGACATAATGGATGGTTCTTTCGTGCCTACCATTACCTTTGGACCCCAGATGGTGGCTGCTTTAAGAAAACATACCAGACTTCCCATTGACGCTCATCTAATGGTTATGCATCCTGAAACAATGATCGAGGAATTTGCACGGGCCGGCGCTGATTATATTACCGTACACCAGGAAAGCACTATACATATACACCGGGTGCTTACTTCAATTATTAAAATGGGCAAAAAGGCGGGTATTTCAATTATACCTTCAACTCCGGCCAGTATGCTGCTTGATATTCTGTATATGGTGGATATTGTTCTGGTAATGACAGTGAATCCGGGATTGGGCGGTCAGACACTCATTGAGGAATGTCTGCGCAAGATCGAGTATTTAAGTGAAATGAAAAAAAGGCTTGGTTATAAATACCTGATTCAGGTAGACGGCGGCATAAATTCAGATACCCGTGAACGCGTGGTCAGAGCCGGAGCTGAAGTGCTGGTTGCCGGATCAGCTGTTTTCAAGGCGGAAAGGCCCGAGCTGGCAATAAACCTGCTCAAGGAAGGAGAATAAAAACATGAAGTTTCTTGAGGAGCCAGTCGAAAAATAATAGAGGAGTATTTATCTCAATGCATATGAAACGCTTAACGGCTTTTTGTTTTCTGTTCTTGTTTATCTCTGGGATAATTTTGGTATCCGGACAATCTGCCGGCGGCCAGGAATTCATAAACGAGGGCCTATCCTTATTTAAGCACCAGCGCTTCAGTGAATCGATAATCAGTTTCCGGAATGTCATACTTAATCCTGAAGCTGAAAGTGTAAAAGCTGATGCTTACTTCTGGCTCTCCAAGGCTTATATGGTGTTGAGAAAGCTGGATGATGCGGAAAGAAGCCTGGAGTTTTACCTGGCTAATTATCCTGATCATGGTTATTTTACTGAGGCATTCTACCAGAAGGGAAGACTGCTCTTCATGCAGGGTGATTACCAGAGTTCCATTCAGGTGTTTCACGGGTTTATAATTGAATATCCCGACTCGCTCTTTGTGCCTAATGCTTATTACTGGATAGGTGAATGCCTTTATTCCCTGGGTCTGCTTGAAGATTCTGCAATAATATTCAGCAAAGTTATAAATGAATATCCACGTAGCTTTAAAATAGAGGCTGCTCGCTATAAAATATCTTTGATCGACTTTAAGAAGAGGGAAAACGAACTCCTGAAACTATTGAAGTGGAGCCATGAAGAGTCGCTTAAAACAATTGAAGAATTCCAGAGGCGGGAAAAAACCTATGAGCAGGCTATTGCCGCCTATCAGCGAAAAATAATTAATTTTAAAAAGCAGGATGAGCAGAGCACAATCAGTGATCTCAGGCAGGAAAATTTACTCCTGAAAGAACAGATTAAGCAGTTGCCGGGAAGCAGCAGTGCTTTTATTTCCATAGATAGCGAAGAGGGCTTAAGCAAAGAGAGCGCCTCTGCAACAAAACTGAAATCTATAAAAGAAGAGGCCCTTGAAATTAAAGAAATATTATTAAGCTGGCTGCAGAGTGGACAAAGTATACCGGGGAGTAAATAATGCGACTCAAAAATTGTGTTATACTACTGATCATAATTTTTCTTAATCTCCCTTCACTCTGGTCTCTTCAAACGGTAAACGGCAGGGTCAAACTTATTCTTCATGAGGGAATCGGCAGGTTCTCTCTCTATTATCAAACTAGACTAAGCGGCAGTAAATACCTGCCGCTCTTTGTCGATCAGGATCCACGGACTTCAACCATAAAGCTGGTTATTAATAATAAAATTATTAAGCTTGGCGAAAGTTCCGAATTCAAGGAAAGCGCTGAACTTACTGCGTCCGGCGCCCGTTTTATCTGGGAATCTTCCAGAATCAAGATAATTATGGATTTCGCCTTTATTGCCTCTAAAACAGCCACTTTAAGTGATGGAGTAAAGATAACTATCAGCCTGGAGAATATCTCCGATCAGAGACTGGAAGCGGGAGTCAGCTTTCTCCTGGATACCTACCTTGGTGAAGAGAAATCTCCCCATTTTACAACCGATTCAGAGAGGCAGATTAATCGAGAAGCAACAATTTCACTGAAGGAAAGTGTAGCTTACTGGCTGTCGCCTTCGGCAGAGGATCCTGCGAATATAGGTCTGCAGTGTCTGATTAACCAGGAAGGTATTACCCGACCCGATAAAATCGTTTTTGCAAACTGGAAGCGTTTAAACGACGTTTCCTGGTCATACGAAACCTCAGACTCCCGCAATTTCAATCTGCTTCCCTATTCGATAAATGATTCAGCTGTCTGCCACTACTACGAACCTGCCAGGTTGAAGCCGGGTACCATAAGGGAAATTGTAATTGTCCTGGGAAATTACAGCGCATCCGGATACAGTATACTCAGTGATCGTGATAAGAAACTGGATAATCTCCTGAAGGAAGCAGTAGCGCCGGCTTCAGGAGATACTGTTGATCCGCTGATTGCCATTCAGGAAGATCTCTCAACTGTTAATAACCTGATCTCAGAGATAAACCGCATGCTGGTAGATGTTTCGGAAGTAACGGCTGAAGAAATCAGAGTAATGGAGGAGATCCTTAAAAGCCTGCGCAGCAAAGCGGATAAATACTCTGGGGGCAGATAACGAATATAATATTAAAGGAAATAGCTGATAATGCCCACCGATGTACTGAAGAGTGCAGGAAAGCTCTTTCGCAAGAGAAAGTTCTCCCAGATAATCAGACTTCTCGAACAGCAGATATTCCGTTTTCGTGATAGCTCTGAATTTTATCTCCTGCTTGGTAATTCCTGTCTTTTCAGCGGCGATTACGGGGGAGCTGATTCCTATTTAAAACGAGCCGCACAACTTAGGTCTAACCATGTAAATACTCTTCTCGGTTTAGCCGCGGTTGCTCTAAAGAGAGCTCACACAGAAGAAGCCATCAATAACTGGCTGAAAGTCCTTGATCTTGAACCTAATAACCGCACTGCCAGGCGAGGACTCGATCTGGTACGCAAATATTCTATATCCGGCGCTGCTGATCTCTCGGAAATAAGCGATTCCAGGCTCTTCAGGGATATTCTTCCCCCCCGTCCCTTTAATCGTTCAATTATTATCCTGCCCCTGATAATCCTGCTGGCCGGTACTCTATCTCTGGCCGCTCTCTATTTCATCCTGCCCCTCCTGCCCGCTAAAACCGTCGGGCGGCCGGGATTACCGGATATTGAATTAAGCACAGGTCAACCCGCTCTTATTTCCATGGAAGGAGATTACCATTACATTTTAACCGAAAAAGATATTCTGACTTCTTTTAAAAATGCTAAGAAATATTTAATTGATTTCAGGGATAATATGGCTTTAAAAGAATTAAACCGGATTCTCTACTCCAATGCCTCTGCTTACGTTAAAGAAAAAGCCCGACTGTTGACCACATTTGTTCAAAAGCCTGATTTTACTACAGTAAAAGATATATTTACCTATAATGAAGTAAGTAAAGAATCTCTTCTCTATAGCGGCTGCTATACTGTCTGGAGCGGCAAGGTAGCAAATCTGGTAATCGGCCGGGAGAATATAACCTTCGACCTGCTGGTAGGCTACCATGAGCAAAAAGAGTTATTGGGTATTGTACCGGTTTCTCTGGATTTTGGTGCGGAACTGGAAAACGGCACTGACCTTGAGGTGCTTGGCAGGATAGAAAGTGAGGCCGGAATGTTGAGCATTAAGGGAATATCAATTCATCGTCTTTTACAGAAAGAGCAGTAATCTCAATATGCGTGCAGTTGTTCAACGGGTAATAGAGTCTACAGTCAGCGTAAACAGGCAGGTAATCGGTCATATAGAGAATGGTTTACTGCTATATCTGGGCGTCGGCAGAGAAGATACAGCGGCTGACCTTAAATATATTGCTGAAAAAGTCATTAACTTGAGGATCTTTGAAGATGAAAAGGGGAAAATGAATCTTTCCTTAAAGGATATTAATGGTGCCATTATGGTAATATCCCAATTTACCCTTTTCGGAGATACCCGCCGGGGCAGAAGACCATCTTACATTGAAGCAGCAGAATCCGAAAAAGCCGATCACTATTATCAACAGCTTATCAGCCGCCTGAAAGCAGAGGGTTGCAGAGTTGCTGCCGGTCAATTCGGCGCTAAAATGGCGGTATCTTATATAAACAATGGTCCGGTAACTATTCTAATCGATTCAAAAAAAGTATTTTAACATACAATTAAATAAAAAACAGAATAATGCGAATATAGCATAAAAGTACTGTTGCAAAACGTGCTGTAGTTATATTATGCTATCAGCTTCATAATTTTTGCATGTCTAACGTAAAAATTAATCAAGTCCAGCGCCCGAATATATTCTGTTGGATTTTTGCTTTAAGAACTTCGGTCGCAGATGTAATTTGTGCTGGTAAATATAGTAATTGGGGGTTATAGAATAATGACTAAAAAATCATCAATCTCCTTTGAGCAGCCGGGAGGAAGCCTGGATGAAAAGATAAAGGCACTGGAAGCCGCACGACTGCAGATAGAAAAACAGTTCGGTAAAGGCTCCCTTATGAAACTTGGAGATAATTCCGACCAAAAGGGAATAGAAACAATACCCACCGGCTCGATTCTACTAGATGCCGCCCTGGGCCTGGGAGGTTATCCGCGGGGTCGAGTTGTTGAAATTTACGGCCCTGAAGCGTCAGGCAAAACTACTCTGGCCCTGCATGCAATTGCCGAAGCACAGAAATTAAAGGGGATTGCCGCTTTTATCGATGCTGAACATGCCCTGGACCCCATATACGCCAAAAATCTCGGTGTTAATACGGATGAGCTGTGGGTCTCCCAGCCCGATACCGGAGAACAGGCTCTGGAAATTGTTGAAAGCCTGGTACGCTCAGGCGCTGTAGATATAATTGTGGTGGATTCTGTTGCAGCTCTTACGCCGCGAGCGGAAATTGAGGGTGAAATGGGGGATTCTCACATGGGTCTCCAGGCGCGACTGATGAGCCAGGCCCTGCGCAAGCTTACCGCAGTTATCTCTAAATCACGTACCTGCCTGGTATTCATTAACCAGATCAGAATGAAGATCGGGGTTATGTTCGGCAACCCGGAAACCACTACCGGAGGCAAGGCTCTGAAATTTTATTCATCGGTGCGTATCGAGGTGAGAAAAATTGAAACAATTTCCCAGGGCACCGACAATGCTATTGGTAATAAAGTACGGGTAAAAGTAGTGAAAAATAAAGTGGCTCCGCCCTTCAGGAAAGTAGAGATGGAGATCATTTTTGGTAAGGGTATTTCCAGAGAGGGGAGCCTGCTTGACGGTGCACTGCAGCAGAATTTTATACAGAAAAGCGGAAGCTGGTATTCACTTGGCGAAGAGCGTATAGGACAGGGAAGAGAAAATGCCAAGCTTTTCCTGGTTAATAACCCTGATACTGCCCGGGAACTGGAAACCAGGCTTAGAAATGCTCTCTTTCCCGGTAAAAACCAGGAGAAAAAAATAACAGAGAGCAAAGTTGAACTCAAAACAGCCGCAACAAATAACGGGCAGAGTGACAAAGAGATTCTATATTAATGGTGCAAGGTAACTCAGCCAACAGCAAGCATGAATTCAAGCTCGGACAATTTGAGGGGCCGCTGGACCTGCTGCTGTTTCTAATCAAAAAATCAGAAGTGAATATCTATGATATTCCGATTGCAGCAATTACTGAGCAGTATCTTGACTATTTGAATTATGCCACCAGGGTTGATCTGGATAATATAACTGAATTCTATGTGCTGGCTGCAACTTTGCTCTATATAAAATCACGCATGCTTCTTCCGGTTGAGCTTTATCTGGATGATGAATTCGATGATCCGAGAAAAGAGCTTGTTGAAAAATTAATCGAATACCAAAAATATAGAAAACTCAGTGAATTAATGGCTGATCAGGAAAAGGGTGCGGAATGGCCGGTAAAGAGAGAAAAAAAACAGAATATTCTTCCCTTTGTCGACGATGAAATCTGGCAGCAGGTCAACGTCTGGGACCTGCTCCAGTCGTTTTCCTCACTAATTTCAACTATCTCTTCGGAAAGGATTATTGATCTTTATGAGGAAGTAACAATAAATGAAAAAATTACCCTGATAAACGAATTCCTGGAATCAGGGAATGAATTCTATTTTAGCGATCTTCTTATAAAACCCGATTCAATAATGGAGATTATCTGCAGTTTTCTGGCAACTCTGGAGCTAATTAAAGCTAAACGAATAATAGTGCTTCAGAATAAGCTCTTTGGTGATATTCGAATAAAAAGCAGAGAAAAGGTATAGATGCATGGAGGTATACACGGAGGTATATAAAGCGGCAAACTTGATCGAATCCATACTCTATTTAGAAAACGAAGCGCTTGGTTTACCTGAATTGACCCGAAAAGCCGGCTTGACCCGTAAGATTGTATTGGCGGCTATTGAGATTATTCGTAAAGAGTATGATTCAGGAATACATGGATTAGAACTCATCCAAATCGGCAATGATTATTCCTTCGCTCCCAAGCAGGCGCTCTGGGAGCATCTGAAACCTTTATACGGTAAAAAAAATCAGGGCAGACTGTCTAAAGCTGCATTAGAAACTATGGCCATAATCGCCTATTCACAACCTATTACCAGGGCGGAAATTGAGAGTATCAGGGGGGTAGTCGCAGATGGTATGATCAGGCTGTTACTGAGTAAAGGTTTGATTAGTGAGGTGGGTAAAAAAGATTCTCCCGGAAGACCCATCCAATTCGGCACCACAAAAGAATTCCTGAAATATTTCCGATTGAGCACTATAGCGGATCTGCCAAGACTCGAAGATCATGAACAGGACAGGTTTGAAACAGATGGATAAGATTCGCCTTCAACTCTTCATGGCCAGATCAGGCGCGGGGTCAAGGCGGAAATGTGAGGAGTTTATCGCCGGGGGGCGCGTTCGTATCAATGGCAAAATAGTAACAACTCAGGGCTCAAAGGTCTCTGAAGAGGATCAGATAACTCTGGATGGTAAGACTCTGCATCCGGTAAAAAAGAAGGTTTACCTGGCAGTGCATAAACCTACCAGATATATCTGCTCAAACACTGATGACCAGAACAGACCCTTAACTTCCGATCTTTTTAAAGAGGCGGTGAATATCAGGCTTTTTCATGTCGGCCGCCTGGATTTTCTATCCAGCGGACTGATATTTTACACTAATGACGGTGAATTTAGCAGATTGGTCAGCCATCCCTCTTCGGGAATCGAAAAAGTCTATAGTGTAGAGAGCAAAAATGAAATACCGGACGCAGTACTTGAAAGTTACCTCAAGGGCATAACTATAGAGGGAGTAAAGTACAAGTTGAAAAGTTATTCCCGTAAAACAGCAAATAATGTACTCTTTACCCTGGAGGAGGGAAAGAACCGGGAAATACGCCATGTTTTTAGCCATTTCCGGCTGACCGTTAAAAGAATACACAGGGTACGAATAGGGATCGTAACCATCAGGGGTATTCCCCCTGGCGCTTACCGCTTTCTTTCCCAAAAAGAGATAATGTGGTTTAAGAAGCTGAATTAAAGGAGAAGTTTGGTGGTTGTTGCAATAGATGGTCCGGCAGGAGTTGGTAAAAGCACTATAGCTACCAGAACCGCTCAAAAAAGCGGTTTTTATTATTTAAACTCAGGAAATTTTTATAGAGCCGTTACTAAAGCAGTGATGGAAGCGCATATTGATCAGGCAAAGGAGCAGGATATTATTGCTGTTGCTCATGAATGTAATTTTAGCATACAGGATAATTGCCTTTGTTTAAACGGAAAACCCGTAGAGAAGGTCATTCACACTGATTTAATTGATAACCGGGTCTCTTTTTTTTCGACCATACCGGAGGTCAGGGATATTGTTAACCGCAATCTTAAAAGAATTGCTCGGCACAGGGATGTGGTTGTTGAAGGTCGTGATATCGGTACGGTGGTTTTTCCTGATGCAGAGGTCAAGATATTTCTTGATGCCCATATTGAGATACGTACACAACGAAGATTCGAACAGGGTATAAGCAGTCTATCAAGGGAAAAGATTAAAAAAACAATCCGGATTAGAGACCATTCAGATAAGAATAAGCCCGTGGGCAGCTTGAAAAAGGCGATTGATGCGCTTTATATAGATACTTCGTACTTGACCATTGATCAAGTTTGTGAGAAAGTACTCTCTGAAATTCAAAAAAAGCAAAAATAACGGGAGAATAGTCCAGGTGATAAGCGGAGATGTAAGGGAATTGCCAAAAGACAATATAAACGAAGAACAGCTGCAGGAGCAGTATATAAAGAGCTTTCAATCTGTAGCGGAAGGGCAGATGATACCCGGCAAGGTCGTAGAGATTAACCCTGAATATATTTTTTTAGATGTCGGTTTAAAATCAGAAGGGAGGATTCCAATTGATGAATTCAAGGAACCTCCCGAAATGGGTGAAACTGTATATGTCATACTCATCAGCAAGGAAAGCAAACGCGGAGATGTAATTATTTCCAAGCAGAAGGCTGATGAAAAGATCTTTTGGAAAGACCTGAGGCAGGCCTTTGATAACCACGCAGCTGTTGCCGGGAAGATAGATAAAAAAATCAAGGGAGGTTATGAGGTCGACCTGGGCAATGGCTTAAGAGCTTTTATGCCACAATCCAAAGCCGATATCAGCCGGGTCAAAGATTCAGAAGTTCTTTTAAACCTGGATACTCATTTCTATGTAGATAGATTGTATAATAAGGGGAAGGTCAATATTGTAGTTACCCGTAAAGAATGGCTGGAAGATGAGATAAAAAAGAAAAAAGCAGAATTCTTTGCCAAAGCCAGAATCGACGATGTTCTTGAAGGAACTGTAAAAAGCTTTACCTCCTTCGGCGCTTTCATTGATCTCGGCGGCTTTGACGGCCTGCTGCATATCAATGATATGAGCTGGCGTCATATAACCAGCCCCAAAGACCTCATTTCTTTAAATGAAATCGTGAAATTAAAACTGATCCGCCTGAATCCGGAAGAGAACAAGATAAACTTGAGTTTAAAACATTTTACTGAGGATCCGTGGACTCATTTCGAGGAAAAATATCAAGTCGGTGATGTCATTAAGGGTCAGGTTATTAAACTGGCGGATTTTGGCGCCTTTATCGAGTTGGAAGAAGGAATCGAGGGATTAGCCCATATATCTGAATTGTCATGGGTCAAAAAAATAAGACATCCTAAAGAGATTTTGCATATTGGGGACCAGGTGGAAGTAAAAATCCTTAATTATGACATTCAACAGGGAAAGCTTTCTCTCGGCATTAAACAGGTTTATTCCAACCCCTGGGATGATATAGATAAACGTTATCCTGCGGGTATGCGGTTAACACGAAAAATCAAGAATTTAACCAGTTTCGGCGCTTTTCTGGAGCTGGAAGAGGGAATTGACGGACTTCTGCACATTGACGATATGTCCTGGACTAAGAAAGTAAGGCATCCTTCCGAAATATTCCAGGAAGGCCAGGAAATTGAAGTAACCGTAATTGACTTTGATAAGGAAAACAGAAAAATAAAGCTTGGCATCAAGCAGCTGGAAGAAAACCCATGGACGGCTCTGGCCAGGGCCTTCCCCCGGGGTAGTATAATTGACGGAGAAATTACCGGTATCACTGATTTCGGCATTTTTGTTAAAGTACAGGGAGACATTGAGGGGCTGGTAAATAAGGTTAATATCTTTGATCAAAATGTTGAAACGATAGAAGAAGCATTAGCTAAATATAAAGTAGGAGATGCCATTAGAGTTATTGTCAGTGATATCAGGCCGGCAAAACAGAAACTCGCCCTCTCTATACGGGAATACAACAGAAAAACACAACAGGAAGAAATGGAAAAATATATTCACGATGATTCAACAGAGGAAAAGTCAACACTCGCGGATTTTATTAAAGACAAATCTACAAAGTAAGCGGTCTTTTAGTTCTTAAGATGCTGGACTTTGAGATTGACCGTAATAAATTTGACACCCTGATTCAGATAAATACTCTTATTAATTCTGCCTATACTGACATCAAGGATTTGTTGACAAAAATAATCGAGTTCGCCACCAGGCTTACCGCAGGTGAAGCATCGTCTCTGCTCTTAGTAAACTCGGAAAATAACAAATTATATTTTGAGATTGCCCTGGGCAGTAAAGGAGCTGATGTAAAAAAATTTTCCCTGAAAAAGGGTGAAGGTATAGCAGGCTGGGTTTATGAGAATAATCGGTCGTTGATCGTAAATGATGTCAGCACAGACAATCGATTTTATGCAGATATAAGTAAGAAGATCGATTTTGCCACCACTTCCATATTAGCCGTACCTATGCAGGTTAAAGAGAAGTGTATAGGCGTTATTGAGATCATCAATAAACAGAATGGGCAGAAATTTAATGAAGAGGATCTGCAATGGCTTGAGATTTTTGCTACCCAGGCAGGAATTGCTATTCAGAATGCCCGTTCTTTTCAGCAGGCACAGGAAGAGATCTACCAGCTGCAGGAACAGGTGCAGGCAGAAAAGGGCTATCATACCTTCATCGGCGAGAGCAAGGTAATAAAAGACAAACTCAGTATTGCCTTTAAAGCTGCTGGGGCAGACTCTTCAGTCCTGCTACTTGGGGAAAGTGGTGTCGGCAAAGAGCTCTTTGCCGAACAGATACACCTGGGCAGCCATCGAAAGGGAGGCCCTTTTATCAGAGTCAATTGCGCAGCTTTACCTGAGAATTTGTTAGAGAGCGAGCTCTTTGGTCATTTAAAGGGAGCCTTTACCGGAGCTACTCAGGACCGCAGAGGCCGTTTTGAACTGGCAGATGGCGGCACCATCTTTCTTGATGAAATAGGGGATTTACCTCTTAATCTGCAGGGCAAACTATTACGGGTGATCCAGTATAAAACCTTTGAAAGAGTAGGGGGAAGCGAACCCACTACCGTTGATGTTAGAATTATTGCGGCAACCAATAAAGATATTGAGAATGAAGTGCGCTCAAAGAGATTCAGAGCCGACCTCTATTACCGGTTGAATGTCCTGCCTATCTATATTCCCCCCTTAAGAGAAAGAAGAGAGGATATTCCGCTTCTGGTCGATTTTTTTCTTAAAAAATTGAATCGTGAAATAAAAAAACAGATCCTTGGCTTTTCCAATGAAGCTATGGAGCTTCTATTATCCTATACCTGGCCCGGAAATGTGCGTGAACTGGAGAATGCAATCGAAAGGGCTGTAGTTATCTCACATGATCAATATATTCATCACAATGATCTGGTGTTAACCCGTACAGGTGAAAAAGAAAATGATTATCAGGGGAAGTCTTTGAAAAAAGCGGTAAATGTCTTTAAGAAACAGTATATCATAATGAGATTGGAAGCAAATCAATGGAACCAGACCAGGACTGCTTCTGCTCTGGGTATTCAAAGAACATATCTATCAAGATTAATAAAAGAGTTAGAAATCAGCAAATAATAAGGAGAATCCATGATAGATTCCAAGGAAATGACTGCCAAAGCTAAATTTATGGAAAAATTCTCACAATTTTTGTTGCGTAACCGGGTTCTCCTATGGTCACTGTTAATCAGCACAGCTGTACTGATTACCGGTTATTTCATCTGGTTTGAATGGAACAGGCGTACTGTAGAAAACTCAACCATTTTAGCTGAAGATGCTGTAAAATTGTATCAGGAATGGAGCACTGAAGAGGTTCAGAATAGAAAAAATGAGATAGAAGAAGAGTTGCTGGAAGCTCTCAACCTGGTAATCAGGAAGTACCCCCATCAATACGCCGCGGAAAGGGCACTCTTTATTAAAGGCAACCTCTTTTTTGAAAAAGAGAACTGGGATGACGCTGCCAAAGCATATCTGGATTTAGCTCACTCTTTTGCTAAGGGATACCTTGCCCCTCTGAGCCTTTTCAGTGCAGCAGTAGCCTATGAAGAACTTAATGAGCCGGATAAGGCTCTGGCTAATTACAAGTTGATAACTGAGAATTATTCCGACAATTACCTCTTGCCCCATGCTCTCTTTTCGCTGGGCAGACTCTACGAGCAAAAAGAAGAGTATGATCTGGCGCTCTCCAGCTATAACCGGCTTGAAGATGGCTATTCAGCCAGTAATTGGACAAAGATTGCCAGAAACCGTATAATTGGACTTACGATAAATGGGAAAATAGGAAAATAAAGCTCTTATTACTGGAGGTCGAAACATGGCAAAAAAATACTCAAAGATTTTTGCAACCAGGTATTTCGGCCTGGTTATCGGTCTGCTTGTATTTCTGCTGTTAGCAGTATTTATGGAAGGCACCGTTCTTATCGACAATATTGAGCTTAATGTACTGGATCTGAATTTCAGATTAAAAAACATAGGACGGCGCACCAGGGTTCAGGAGGGAGTAACCCTGGAAAAAAGGAATGTCAATATCTCTGCCGACATACTGATAGTGGGCATTGACGACAGGAGTCTCGATAAGTTCGGCAGGTGGCCATTCCCGCGTTATACCGAAGCTAATCTGATCAATTCCTTCAGCCGTATAAAAAACCAGAACGAGCGTGAACGTGCCCTGTTTATGGATATCTTCTTTGTGGAGCCCTCGAATGCGGCAGAGGATGATGCACTGCTGGTAGAAAGCATAGAACAGAGCGGCCGTGTTTACCTTGAGACCATCCTAACGCGCAGCGAAAATCCGCCTGGTACGGAGGAGGAGTACTTCGGCCGTCAGGAGATTATGTATCAGCATTTTGGTAAAATCACCAATATTAAAGGCGACTGGACTAAAATTGAAACATTTCACGGAATGTTTCCCCCTTTAAAGCCATATGCCAGGGCTACCCGCGGTTATGGTCATCCCAACTTTGTTGAAGATAATGACGAAGTTTACCGTAAACAGCCTCTCATAGTAAAATCAGCAGTCTTTATAGAGGAATTCCGTCTCGATGACCTGACCACTAATGATTTAACTGAACAGGAATATTTGAACTTTACCAGATTAGCCTGGATGGATATGGACAATATCCTCCATGACGTTTCCTTTCCTCTTACTGATAAAGTTCTTGCCGACCTGGCTAAAGAAATGGAAAAAAATGCCCCATTTAAGGCTGTTGATACTGATAATGATAAGAAACCGGATCTCTATTATTATGTTGTCAAGAAATACAAAGATAACTTTCTTCCCTCAATTACTCTCTCTTTGGCTTTAGATTATTTCAATAAGAAACTCTCCGATATCGAGGTGGTACTGGGAGCGTATATTCTGATCCCAGATCCCCAGAAGTTCAATTTGGAAACTCAAAAATGGGAACCATATGTGCTGGAAAGGGCGGATGGAAAAATCGCCGACATCAATGAGATCAAGATCCCGATTAATGACAGCGGGCAGATGCTTATTAATTTTATGGGTATTGGTTCAAGCCCCTCTCCTCAAGGTCATCAGACCTTCCCGGTACGCTCTTTCTCCGGTTATGCTGCCAGGGTGGCCGGCCCTGACCCTCAAGCATGGCCCCGTACCAAGGCAGTGGGAAATAAAATACTCATGGTAGGTCCCTTTTCCAAGGGGATTGCCGAAGATGAAAAAACAACCCCTTACGGTTTGATGTATGGTGTTGAAATCCACGCCAATGCCCTGAACACAATTTTAATGAATAATTTTCTCCATTATCTGCCGCGATGGGCAAATATTCTGATACTCCTGGCCATTACCATGTTTACTGCCTTTATGGTATCAAGGCTCCCCACTATCTGGTCACTGATTATATCCATGATTATGATGGTTGTCTTTTTCTTTTCCGTCTCCCTGATTTTTGATATTTACAATACAATTATAACCCTTTCCGCTCCGATGCTCGGCATTCTGCTCGCTTTTCTATCAGTAATTGTCTACCGGATTATGACTGAGGAGAAGGATAAGGCGCGCATACGTGATATGTTCGGCAAATACGTGAGTCCCAGGGTAGTTGATCAGATTCTGGCCAATCCGCCGGAATTAGGGGGAGTGGACAAAGATATTACAGTCTTCTTTTCCGATATTCGCGGTTTTACCACATTTTCAGAGGCCATGACACCCCAGGAGCTGGTTAACCATCTGAATCAATATCTCACTGCCATGACTGATATTATCCTTGATTACCAGGGTACACTCGATAAGTATGTGGGTGACGAGATTATGTGCTTCTGGGGCGCGCCGCTGCCGCAGGAGGAGCATGCCATATTAGCCTGCCAGTGCGCTTTACAGCAGATGGAAACCTTGAACAAGATGAATGAGAACTGGCCGCCGGAAAGAAGGATCAATATAGGCATAGGTGTTAATTCCGGAATTATGACCGTAGGCAATATGGGTTCTATGGGCCGGATGAACTATACCCTGATGGGCGATAACGTTAACCTGGGCGCCCGCCTGGAGGGCACAAACAAGCAATACTTAACCAATATCATTATCAGTGAGTTTACCTACGGCCTGGTCAAAGACAGGATAATAGCCAGAGAATTGGATAATATCCGGGTAAAGGGCAAAAATAAGCCGGTTTTGATATATGAACTTAATGATGTTACCGATGGTTATGAACCTGCCGCCGCTGCGCAAACTAAAGAGAAGGGTAGGGGGTAGGAATCGGGAGAGCCTTTCCAATGTCTCATAGCAAATTCGCCTTCTTTATTATCGCTGGGTTAATTATATTGTTTACCAGCTCCTGCGGTTTGTACACCATTATTACTCTGGAGCCTCCCGAATTTGTAGGCTCATTCGATGCGGAAAATTATTTCATTTTCCGGGCAGCGGGTGATTATGATCCATATTATTTCAGGGGTTTTGAGTTTTATTATAAAATCTATCTAGAGGGATCAATTGTTGACTCCAATCTGCTGAGTTTAAGTGAATTACAGTCAAAGGGCTTCAAACGAATTGCCAGTGATAGTGACCGGATAAACAACATCAGCAAGCCCTTAATTCCTTTAGATTCAGCTAATTATACTGATATTTTTGATATTAAAGTCAATTTTTCAGGTATAGAGCCGTCATCGTTTGAACCAATGGCAGAAAATACAGGCGGAACCGCTGCTCCACCAACCACCCCATTCTCGATTGAATTGAGAAGAGGTATCGCTGAGAATAGATTTGGTTATGATGTTGATTACTATAAACCCTTCTCTGTTTTTGAGGGAGGTGATGCGGATATTTATAGTGATATATGGGATTATATTTCCGGTAATGAAGATGTAACCATTGCACTGTATGCCTTGAGCTACGGAAAACGGGAACTGATAATTGACGTTTACAGCATCGCAGTTTACCTTGGCCAAATTGACATTAAATTACCTCATTAAGGATTAGAGATGTTTTTTTATTACTTCAATGTTGGACTTACCTATGTGGTCATAGGTTTTGCCTGTGCTATCTTTTTTACCCTTATTCTGAAAAAGCCCATGTTAGGCAGGTTATGGGGCGCCCTGATCGTCGGTGTTATAGGGGCATTCCTGGGCGGTTTAATAGACCAGGTATTTGCTGATGTTATAGAATATCTGACAGACTTCAATTCGGTAAATGTTATTGCGGCATTTATTGCTTCAATGCTCATGATCTGGCTGCTTGCCAAGGTAACCGAGCCGAAGTAGGGCTACAAAGCAGGGGTGTTTCGGCCTTACATTCCCGCGCTTTATGCATATTTTACGCTCATATTACTTCCGATAATATATATTCTGTCTACTTGTATTGATTCTGTTTTGTTTTCCTTTTATCATCTTAATTCATCACCGCTCAATTTTTCTTGGTGTCCGCACATCAATATAAGGTTCAACCCATGGTGAGTTGAGCTGTTTAGCCGAAAGAACAGTATATTTCGTTGCCATGCTGGTATCCGCAAGCAGCTGCCAGACTTGCCGCGACCTGGTCTTGAAACCGCCATCGTAAGATGCACCTGCCAGGTAATACATGGTTCTGAAAAGATCACTCTCATGAAATAGTCTTAGAATATTATCTTTCCCCTCAGCAACCTGCAGCAGGCTCTTGATAGTTGTGAATTGATACTCAGGATCTTTTTTCCTGATTTCCTCAATAGCACTGCTAAAAACCGAATTAATTAAATATAGAGCATGTAATATTGATTTGCTGTTATTTCCGGTTCGATAGTAAAAATAGCTAAGCCTGGAATGAGCCTCCTGAGGAAATAGTATGTCTATACGGTAAAAAAGAAGCATTTGATCAAGTCCATCTTTCTTAAAGAGATCACTTAGAGACCTCCGATAGCGGCTGTAGGCTTTATCAGAGAAATATGGATCATCCTTGATTATTTCCAGGAGCTGATCTTCCATCTGCTTATATGCACTTATGTTTTCATAGAGAACGGCAAGCTTTAGAAGCACACTGTATTTTTCCTGCTGAGTAAGGAAGGCTTGCCTGTGTTCATAAGCCTTCATGTAGAACTCTTCAGCAAGAGAATACTCCTGTCCGGCAAAGAAAATATCACCTATTGCCACCTCTGCCTGCGGATAATTGCCGCCGGCCTTTTCCCGGGCCTGCTGGAAAAGCATTAGCGCCTGGCCGAGCTCTCCCTTTTCAAACTCATACTTTCCTTTCTCAAAAAGCACCCAGTATGGAGAATCGATATCCGATTCCTGAGCTCCTAAAGCCCCGGTTAGCAGGATTATAGCAAATAAAAGCGTGCAAGCCTGGAATACCATTTTCTTTTTCAAACCTTATCCACCTCCTCTTTAAAGGCCTTCAGCGCCTGTTCAGAGCTCACCCGGCGCACAATCTTTCCCTTTCTGAATATAATGACTGAATCACCCGCCCCGGTAATACCCAGGTCAGCCTGCCTGGCCTCACCAGGCCCATTTACCGGACAACCCATAACAGCAATTGTTATGTTCTTACCAACCTTGTGTATTATATATTTGACATCATCAAGAAATGCCTTAACGTCAAATACAGTCCTGCCACAGGTTGGACAGGAGATCACTTCAACCCCGATTTTACGGAGGCCCAAACCCTGTAAAATTGCTTTAGCCGCAATAATTTCATTTTCCATACTATCGGAAAGGGAAACACGAATGGTATCCCCTACCCTCTTTTTCAACAGCGAACTGAAGGCCAGGGTATTCTTAACCACACCCTGCACCAGGGGACCGGCCTCGGTAACTCCCAGGTGGAGCGGATAGTTATACTTCTCTGAAAATAGAATATTTGCCGCCACTGTGGTATCTATGTCGGAGGATTTTAAAGAAAAAATAACCCTGTTAAAACCATATTTCTCCAGAATTTCCAGCTCTATTTCAGCAGCTTTAACCATAGCTTCCGCAATATTCTTATCCTTTGACAGGGCCCTGGGCAGAGAACCGGCGTTCACACCAATTCTTAGGGGTATTCCCCCGGCTTCAGCCTTTTTTATTACCTCCTCTGCCTTCCACGCAGCACCTATGTTTCCCGGATTAATACGGATCTTGGCAATCGGAAAATCCATACAGCGGAGTGCAATCCGGTAATCGAAATGGATATCTGCTACCAGTACCATTTTGACCCGGGCGGCCAGTTCGCCGAGTGCTTGCGCGCTCTCCAGGTCCGGCACAGCAAAACGCAGGAGCTCACACCCCATATCTGAAAGATAACTGATTTTATTAATAACGGTGCTATCAATGGCTGTAAGCGGCTCTTTCCACATAGTCTGAACCGCTATGGGGTTGCCTCCCCCAATAGTCAGGGTTCCTACTTGAACCGGCAATGATAACCTGGAACTCATGCAATGATACTAACATATAAAATAATCTACAGGAAGCTTTCTGCGAGTTTAGCCTTTCTAATCCGGTAGAATCGCTTTGAGTCTTCTCCTGGCTTCGATCTCACCGATCTTAATAATTTCTCCGGCCCTATGGAAATCAAAGAAACCTATATTATCCAGACCGGGCTTAATATGGAGATCCGGTTTATGGCGTGCCAGCTGCAGCTCTGTTATCTGGTTTTCAACAATATTCCAGGAAGACATGAGTATCTTGAAAACATTCAATCTTACAGGCTCCCTGATCTTGCTATCCCAAAACTCCTGGGTAAGTTCATTGACTCTATTTTTAAGCTGATCCCAATTTATAGTCATATTTACTAAAGCAGTAAGATTATCATTGAATTTTTTAGAGCTGACAGTCTGCGAGTCTTTCTCTGAAATTTCAGTGAGGTTTTCAGTCAGGCCTATTGAATCGGTTTTAACCGGACGTGTTACATCTACTGCAATAATATAATCAGCGCCTAAATTCTTAACCACATCCACCGGAACCGGATTCATCAAACCGCCGTCCACCAGGGATCTCCCTTTCAGCATTGCCGGAGTAAATATACCAGGTATTGAAATACTGGCCCTTATAGCCTTAACTAAAAGACCCTCGGTTATTACCACTTCTTCAGCTCTCTCAATATCCGCGGCCACTGCGGCAAAGGGCATCTTTAAACTGCTGAAGCTCCTGTTGCCCATGAGAGAAACAAGGAAATCACTTATCCGGTTGCCGTCAATAAACCCCTGGACCGAGGGCGTGGGCATGAATAATCTGGACGTTGTCTTCAAATTTATATTGCAGGCAATCTCTTCCATCTCCATACCGGTTAAGCCGGATGCAAATAATGCCCCAATAAGTGATCCCATACTCGTTCCGGCAATCATGCTTATTGGAATATGGTTCTCTTCCAGTACCTTAATTACTCCGATGTGGGCAAGTCCCCGTGCCGAACCGCTGCCTAGAGCAAGACCGATTTTCTTATCCTGAATATTCATCTCTTTCGAAAGCCATTAATGAGTAATATGCCCAAAAATAACCTCAACAGGAGTATGAGTCAAGCATGGGTGTTAAGTAAACCCAGGAAGCTTCATCTCTATATTAAAATTCCACCACCCTATTTCCCGGAAGTAAAAATTACACTTTTCCCCTATTTTTAGCTGTTGCAGTATATTAAATAGGATTGGGATCCTGAGAAGAATGAATGGCTTAAAATCGTTACATAGAAGGTGAATTAATCGCAAAAGTATGGTAACAAGGCGCTGCGGGAAATGAACAGGGACCAGCCGTGCGACCGGCCCCCTTATTATTACTAACCGAGTACTCCCAGTAGGAAGACCATTACAAAAAGAGCAACGGTTTCGATAAGTCCCAGAACCATAATGTAGTTGCCAAATCCTTTGCCTGTTTCGGCAAGTGCGTCTGAGGCAACAGCGCCGGCTTTGCCCTGGAACCAGGCGGAAAAACCAATTGCAATGCCGCCGAATAATCCCACCCCCAGCCTGGTAAGCGAAGCTGCGGCAGAGGAATTAATGGCATTCATCAGGATCATTCCATAGATAGTCTGGGTTAAAGGAGCGCCTACAAAGGCAATTAGCATAAAAGGCGCCGGTTTATTCTGGGCGAAACATTTCTTCCAGGCGCCAACCGCCGCCATTCCCGCGGCTCCCGCGCCTAGAGCCGAACCAACAGCCGAAAGAGACTGTGCTGCAGCAATTCCTAACAGGCCAATATCCATATTTTACATTCTCCTTTTAAAAAATATATTTAACCAATATCATCATTAAAGGGTTTATAAGAAACTCCAGTCCATTCCATACCCAGATGGCTGGAAAACTCCAGCATATTGAGCCTGACTCCATGAACAATAACAGAGAGAGCTCCCATGGCAATATTCAGCAGATGCCCGAAGAAAAGAATTAAGGCAGCTGCTAAGCCGCCCGGCAATCCCAGTCCAATATCCAGAGCCATCCCATTGAAGCTCTCAGCCACCTTAACGGTTGCCAGTCCTACGGCAAAGAGTCGAACATAAGAAATGATATCTGAAAAAGCACTGATAGAGTCTAGAAGTTTCAGCGGTAAATTAGCAAGCCCCATAGCAAGCCCCTTTAAGAAGCTGCCCTTCTGCTCAGCAAAGAGCACAACCAGGAACAACCCGCCGCCAACCAGCCACAGACCGATATCATTAAGGGGCAACTGCAGCACGATAAAACGTATGAAAAAATACATACCCCAGACAAGAGAGAGCCACCCCAACTCGGCAAAGGCCTTCAGCTTGGGCAGATTCCTGATGAAATTTATAATATGGGCAATGCTCAAATGCACCGTGCCTATAATAAAACAGATAAGCATGATAAACTCGGGATCCGCCCCGAAACTGGAGATACTGGGGATCACCATCCAGGAGAGGAATCTTGATTGAGCAAAGTACTCCGATCCGAACCAGGTGCCGGTCAGCGCGCCCCAGGCAATCGTACTGAAACTGAGAACAAACATCAAAAAGAAAGGCTCAGGCAGAGCTTTCCGCATTTTAATCCGGGCCAGTAAGGTCATAACCAGGAAGAAAATACCGTAACCGGCATCGCCTATGAGCATGGCGAAAAAGATACTGAAGGCAAGCAGGAACCAGAAACTGCTATCAAACTCCCTGTACCCGGGTACTGTTCCCAGAAAGTCAAAAACAGGTTTAATTATACGGATCCAGGGAGGATTCTTTATCAGAGTCGGTACCTGATCTTCTTCACCTGGCTCCTCAATCAACAGGGCCCAACCCTCTTCCGCGGCTGTTGATTTTAATTTCTCAACTTTGCCTGCCGGCACATAGCCGTTCAGATAGGCCAGACTCTGCTCTATTCCCATTCCTGCTCTGGCTCTCTCAAATTCAATAGTGTGATCTATCTTTTTTATGCTTTCCTCTATAAAAGATCTGTTTTCAGCCAGCTTGTGCAATTCTTCATGTAATTTTATAATTGATGAGTTTTTTTCTTTGATCAGTTCCTGCAACTCACCAAGTCCCATCCGGTCAAGGGTCAGTTCCTGAAAATCAGCCTCTGACTCGCCGGGAAGTGATATGACTACGATCTTAACTGCATACCTGGTTTTTTCTATTGTCAGATAGCGTAAATTTTCCGGTAATGCTGCAAAATGCTCCGGATTTAAATCAAGAAACTGAAGGCGAACATTCTTCTGCCGGAGATACTCAATATCGGCCGGGTTGAAATCCCCCCAGACAGATAGCCTTCTCTCCTCTTTGGAGAGCCGTTCAACCTCTTCTGTTCTTAAACGTTCCTCATCAATCAACCTGGCTGTTTCCTGAGCAATTGCCAAAGCTTCTTTTACACCACCTGCTCTTTTTCTTTGCTCACCCTTAACCACGGGCAGGAGTAATAGAGATCTCTCCAGCAGCAGTTTTTTCTCTTCCAGTTTAGATAGCTCTTCGCTTCCGCCATCTTGAGTTGTAAGATGCAGTACACCGGTTCGGCGAAGTATAACAAGTGATTCACTCTTTTCCCTGTCAAGCACTACCAGGGAGATCTTTTTCATCTTCACTATCATAATTTATGATACCCTTACCAGCTTATTCTTAGCCATTTTGCCGCGCACCACCGCTGCAGTCTGTTGATCACCCATGTAAATCTGAATTAAACGGATATTCTCTTTGGTCTCCGGTATTTTAACCTTTTCAAAGAGATTAACACGCTGGGTTGTAATTCTCAGCTCTTCTCCCAGCAACCTGATCTGTTCTCTCAAGGTCTCTATCTCCGCAGCCAGAGCAACTACCCGGCTGATGCTTTCAACCCCTTTATCAACCCAGAGGGGGAGATGAAAAAGATCATACTCAATGTCTTCAAAATCTATGCCCCGGAAAAGAGGGATGTCAACTCCGGCAATATTTCCCTTCTCAATTTTGATTGAACTTATCTTTACCAGCTCCTCAAGAGAGACCTCTTCGCCGAATACTTCAATCCAGCTGTTTATTTTTGCGGATATAGACTCCTGTTCTTTCAGCTTGATACGCTCTTCCGCTTCAACTTTGCGTATCTCGATCTGAAGCTGCTGCTTCTTCAGCACCAGTGTGGGCAGATACCTCTGAAATCTCTTTAAAGCATCTTTCTGTTTTTTCAGTTCATTTTTCGTGAACTTGATTTTGCCCATACCCTAATTTGTTCCCCTGTTTTCCGGCCAGAATTGCTCAATGAGCTCTGAGCGCAGTCCGGTTTCCTGGGCAGAAAAACACTCCGCCATGATCTTCCAGCCCAGATCCAGGGCTTCTTCTAAAGGAATATTCACCGAAAGGTCCATCATATTTTTTTCAAACAGCTCCCCGTATTTGAGAAGCTTCTGATCCCAGTCCGACATGCGGAAACCCATGGCCTTTTTCTCTAATGATTCCAATGTGCCGGCGTAGAGTTTGATCATACCATCCATGAGGGTACGATGATCTGCACGGCTCTCCTTGTTTACCAGTTGTTTCAACCGGGACAGGGAACCAAAGGGTTCAATCCGGCCATTACGCAGATAGAACTGTCCCTCGGTAATATAGCCGGTATTATCCGGCACCGGATGGGTAACATCATCCCCCGGCATGGTAGTTACGGCCAGGATAGTTATGGAACCGGCGCCTTCGAAATCAACTGCCTTCTCATAACGAGATGCCAACTGGCTGTAGAGATCCCCCGGGTAGCCGCGGTTTGAGGGCACCTGCTCCATGGTAATGGCAATCTCTTTTAAAGAGTCGGAGAAATTGGTCATATCGGTGAGCAAGACCAGCACTCTCTTTCCTTTAAGGGCAAAACGCTCGGCCACGGCTAAAGATATGTCAGGCACCAGCAGGCATTCGACAACCGGGTCGGCAGCGGTATGAACAAAAAAGATGGTACGGCTTAACGCCCCACCCTCTTCCAGAGTGTCACGGAAAAAGAGAAAGTCATCATATTTTAAACCCATGCCACCAAGCATGATCAGGTCAACCTCAGCCTGCATGGCAATCCTGGCCAACACTTGATTATAAGGTTCGCCTGATACGGAAGAAATAGGCAGCTTCTGTGATTCAACAAGTGAATTGAAGACGTCGATCATGGGAATTCCGGTACGGATCATATTACGGGGAATAATTCTCTTGGCCGGATTAACCGAGGGACCACCTATCTCAATGAGATTTTCAGTCAATTGCGGTCCATTATCCCTGGGGTTACCGCCGCCGTCAAATATCCTGCCCATCAGGTTATCGGAAAAGGAAACCCGCATCGGATTGCCTAAAAAGCGAACTTCATCACCGGTTGATATTCCCCTGCCCCCGGAAAAGACCTGCAGTGAGACCTTTTCTTCATTCAGACGTATAACTTCAGCTAAGGAATTGCCATGAGACGAACTGACTTCGGCCAGCTCACCATAGCGTACCCCCGAGGCAAAAACGGTAATAACATCTCCTGCTATTTCTTCTATATTGCTGTAAATTTTACGCATCTTTCCTGCCTTTTGACAAATTGTTTAAACGGCTGCCTCTTGTTGATCATCCTTAATCTGTTCTGTTATCAAGCTTTCAAGGTCAGCTTCGATTTTATTAAAAACATCCGAAGCAAATTCGCTGTTATTCCAGTCGAGAAATTTCTGTCTGAGCTTATTGAAATAAATTCGTGCTGCCTCTTTATCAGCCATGTCAAACCGGGATATCAGTATCTTATAGAGAAGTTCAAATATATAGCGCTGTCTATCTACCGATACTGAGGAATCATTGGGATCGAAAGAGTCCTGCTGCAGGTATACGGCGTCTACGAACTCACTTTTCTGGTAGATTATGTAATCCTCCAGGCTGGTTCCCTCTTCTCCTACCACCTTCATCATCTGGCTGATTTCATCACCCCTGAAGAGTATAGAGCGGGCCAACTCCGTTTTTTCTTTATCAACCGATCCTTTATACTTACTCCAGCTCTCCAGGGGGTGAATTGCCGGATAACGGCGGGCATCGGAACGTTCCCTTGAGAGCCCGTGAAAGGCCCCGACAACCTTCAGCGTGGCCTGGGTTACCGGCTCTTCAAAGTTGCCGCCTGCGGGACTGACTGTACCGCCGATGGTTACCGAGCCAATTCGTCCATCCTTGAGCTTAACTATTCCCGCCCTTTCATAAAAAGAAGCAATAACCGATTCGAGGTAAGCAGGAAAGGCCTCTTCACCGGGAATCTCTTCCAGACGCCCGGACATTTCACGCATGGCCTGGGCCCAGCGTGAGGTTGAATCTGCCAGAAGCAGAATATCCAGGCCCATCTGCCGGTAATACTCAGCCAGGGTAACAGCCGTATAAACAGAGGCTTCACGTGCTGCTACGGGCATACTGCTGGTATTGCAGATAATAATAGTACGTTCCATCAGGGTTTTTCCCGTACGCGGATCTAGTAATTCCGGAAACTCACGCAGAGTCTCAACAACCTCACCCGCCCTTTCACCGCAAGCGGCTATTATTACAATGTCCACTTCGGCATTTCTACTGGTATTCTGCTGCAGCACCGTCTTACCGGCGCCAAAAGGGCCGGGAATACAGTAACTGCCGCCGCGTGCTACGGGGATAAAGGTGTCGATGATCCTGTATCTTGATACCAGTGGTTCATCAGGTTTAAGCCGCTCTGCGTAAGCATCTATCGGGCGCTTAACCGGCCATTGAAAAGTCATGTTCAGAGAAATGGTCTTACCTTCAGTATCCTCTATTTCGGCGATCGTATCTTTTATTTTATATTTCCCGGGTTCCGCAATGCTTTTAATCTTATAGGTATCGTAGAGGTTAAAAGGGACCATTACCTGATGCTTAAAGATACCTTCGGGAACAGTGCCCAGAGAGTCTGCACGTTTTACGGTATCTCCCACCCTGGCAACTGGTGTAAACTCCCAGAGCGTATTTTCATTTAGCGCGGAAAGGTATACCCCGCGGTCAAGGAAAAATCCGCACTGCTCAGCCAGCTGCGGCAGCGGATTTTGAAGCCCGTCATAAATCTGGCCCAGGAGACCTGGCCCCAGTTCCACGGCTAAAAGCTCAGAAGTGAACTCTACCTTATCGCCAATACCGATACCGCGGGTCATCTCAAAAACCTGGAGCTCAGCTTTCTTCCCTTTAATCCTGATTACTTCAGACTTAAGTCTCTTTTCGTCCAATAATACATAGCCGACCTCATTTAATGAGACATTCCCTTCGAACTCCACTGAAACCATGTTGCCGTTTACACCGACAACTTTACCTATGCTATCACTCATCTACACCTTCTCCAGCAATTTCTCTAGTTATATGCTGATAAATACTCTTATAACGCTTACTGCCTGCTTCTTTGTTGAATAAGCTTTTTCGTTCCAGGATTTGTAAGCGCAAATAATATATAATCAGTTTTTCAATAGTAAAAAAGCGGCCCACTTCAAGATCATCAAGAAATGACCAGCGTGCCCGATTCAGCAACTCCTCGGCAGCTAAAGGGGATTCCTGGGCTGCAGCTTCACGCGCAATTTCAGCAGTTCCCAGCACTTCAAGAACCGTAACCAGGTAAGCATCCCCCTCAAGCCCCTTTTTTTGCGCCCTGAGCTTAACCAGCTCGTTTCTTAAGTTTACTTCCCACACCTGCCATTTATCTAATAGAGCACAACCGGGTTTGTACGAATCAAATTCACTTATACAGGCATTTTTTAGAATCAGATAATCTCCGGCTGTCAGCCATTTTTCACCTTGCTCCAGGAAATACTCTGTGGATAGTGTATGGTCACTGTCATAGCTTAATAGAGGCAATGTTGAGACAAGATAATAATACTGGCTCAAAAACGTTATGGCTCCTTATTGCTTTTCGCTGACAGCTTCGCTTATATAAGCGGCTATCCTGGGGTTCAAATACTCAATTAACAACTCGGCTATGCCCCTGTCGGTGAAATCGTAATATGCAGAGCCATTCTTCTCTGAAATACGAAAACCGGCTGCACTTCCCGGTAAAGGTAGGATCTCTACACCCTTCTTGAAATCAGCAGCCAGTTTTGATATTAAATAATCTTCAAGCCTTTTTCCCTGCTGACTGGAAATTAATACCTGGAGCTCATCTATACCCTTGTCTGTCCAGTTCTTTATCACCGTAGTAATAATCTCTGCCAGCACATTTTCAGATAAGGCTGAACCGGTTTCCTTTATCACAATTGCTTTGAATAGATCAATTATCCTGGCCTGAACATTCAGAATAAGGTCTCTGCCTGCCTGTTTCAGAGCTTCTTTCCCCGCTCTTTCACTATTTGCCGCTGCATTCTCAGCCTGGGTTGTCAGCTTTTGAGCATCTTCCTTTGCCTTCAGAATAATTTCGGATGCTCTCTTTTCAGCTGCACTGATAATCTGTTCAGCCTGTTCCTCGGCGCTCTTTATTCCCTCGCTCTTTATTTTTTCGATAAGTTCCTTAAGTTGAACCTCCATACACTCCTCTTTGCTATTGTACTATATAGGTTATTTGCGGGATCGTAGAATAATCCTACCCGCTTACTTTAATAATTTCAAGCCAAAAACATAGAATTATAATATTCCCAGACTTAAGTCTCCATAAATCTTATATATCTCGCCATCCAGTGTTACATGCAGCTCTCTTTCCGGAAATTCAACAGGAAGCTCACGCTTAAGGTATTCAACCACAACATTCTCAATTTCAACCCTGATCTTTGCAGGTATATGGCTCAGGGTCACCATTCTTACCTCAACAACGTATCCCGGACCATGCTCTGAACCTATACCCGCGGAAAAACTGGCGCCCACATTAAAGAGACCGTCATAGGCGTTATTTGCGGTTAAACCTCTCTGTGCTCTGGCAGGATGAAGGGGATAGCTTTGTCCGTACTTTTCCTCAAGATATTCATCTATCTTGACAAATATCTTTTTCAGCCTGCTCTCCCAGAGGAGCCGCGTACGATGTTCCATCAGCTTTCCAATACAAATTTTTTAACTTTCTCCAGCTTCCGCTGGCACATGATAAGTACTGCTTTCGGATAACTGAAATGCTTTACATTCTCTGCAATTCGCTTTTCAAGATGCATTATTAGGGATGCCAAATCCTCAAAATTATCAGCCTCCAATAATTTGATGGTTTCCACGCAATTCTTTATACCGGAAAGCTCATTTCTCAGTACGGTAACATTCTCTAAATAAACGTAATGGGTAATCTCTCCCTGTCCCTCACGAAAACGGTGTGCTTCCAGAAGATACTCGAGATATTCAATGGTTTCTTCAAATTCAATCTCGAGAATCTTTATATATTTTTTAACCTTTTCTCTCATTCTCTTTAATTTCCGCCGCTAAGTGCCTTTATGATTTCCTTGAGATCCTTTTCTATCTTTGCTGCCATGGAATCCGCCGCTCTTCTGAAGCCATCCAGGACAGCTTTTTGGCTATCGCCGCCCTGACCGCCGATCCCCTGTACAGTACCCGAATAGAGAATAGTGCCGTCACTGACCCTGATAATTCTGGTGGTGGCCGTAGTCTGGGATTTATAGATATTATATTTTTTACCGCCCATTTCAATCTGTTTTACGTAGTAGCCATCATTTAAGACCATTACCAGGTAGGAAACTTCTTTTTCCAGCCCCATTCTTTTGATAGCCTGTACCTCGCCGCCGAATACCTTTATAAAATTATCACCGAGCAATACACCGTTATAATGTGTAAAATCGAAGGCAACTTCTTTCAATTTATTGAATACAGCATCCAAAATAACCGGGTCCTCTGCTACTTGCTTTCCGGCCTTTTCCATAACCAGGATAGTAGCTTTGCGCGCAGGGGGCAGATAGACGAAATCTCTTTCCAACCCCTTAAAAGTGTATGAGTAGCCCTTTACCCGGTAGATCAGTGAGGCTCTTACCATATTCTCCTGGCTATTGTTTTCTAATCTGGCAATTGTACAGGTGGCCTGCCCGTAATCATTGGTATTTACAAAACTGGTTAAGAGTCCTGTTCCCTTGATAAATTCAAAGAAGATCGGGGCACCGGAAACCAGGGCTTTGCCGCCGCCGAGATTAAGGGTAAGCATAACACTTGGATTCAAACCCTTATCCGTGCCGCCATCCAGGGAGCTGGCGCTAATCTGGTTTTTATCACTATCCATCCACTCCATTCCCGCTTCTATTTCCAGTGCCGCCCCGAGCTTGGCCAATTCAGTTTCCGCCCGAAAAGCTAACTCCTCAATCTCGGGGGACGTGGAGTTGAGCTTACTTTTTTCAGCTAAAACGGCTACAAGCTGACTGATTCCCTCCGATATGGCTCCCTGGTCAATTTTCTGCTGTCCATTTTCCAGGAACTCTCCCATCCTCTGGAGAGCATCTCCAAAACCGGCTATAGAATTTGTTTCACTGCCGCCTTTACTCTGCTCAGCGACATTATGCTCCTGAACAGGCTGTGGTGCGCCGGCACAGGATAGAATTAAAAAAAGCAGAGTTATAATGGCTATATTTTGGTAAAAACGCCTCATAAATTGTCCCCTTTCACCAGGCAACTTCAAATATTTTTTTCATAGTATCAGCCAACATCTCAGGAATTGAGATTTGATAGGTTACACTCCTCTTATCCGCAGACAGCTCACCCAGGTTATGTTTATATATTTCAGCAGGGGTTTCAACAATAAAAGTAAGGTTATATCCTGAAAAAAAGGTTTCCACCATTTCTAAAGAATCCCTGGTCGGCGCTTCGCCATCACTGCCCGCGTAAATAATCTGGCTTATAACTCTATTTCCCTGTTCACTGCGGAAGGAGAAACTATTTTCATTACGGTTATCCACGGCAGACAAAGCTTCAATAGAATTAAAATTTACCTTAGCCTCGATGTGGATGTCAACTTTATCTTCTTTCCTGCTGTAGCTCACTAACTTGAGCCCATCTGTATTGTTTACAGTTCTTTCAAATTCTTCCCTGGAAAGGGGCAGCGGCACTACATTCCCCTTTGTCTCTGCACTTTCCAGGTGGGTAATCAACCGTGATACCCGATATTTCAAGGTCATCTGACCCGAACCGTCATTATTTATTCTGATCTTGCTTTCGATCCCTATACATGATGATAGTAGAGATACAACAAGTAATGTAACGAATGCAGCTTTTAAGCGACTATATTTTTTCATTGCTACTACTTTAAGATCCATTATAGAGCTATAACAGGGTAAATGCCACAATTAATTAGGCAAAATCGCCATACTCAAGATACCCCCGATCATGGCAAAGAGGGCAAAACTCTCTACAATACCCACTGCCATAAAACACTTTCCGAAAACCGAGGGCTTTTTAGCGGTGGCCAGGATTCCGGATGAACAGGTCTTTCCCTGAAAAATGGCGCTCATCATGATCCCGAAACCGCAGAAAAGTCCGATAGCAAAGATGGCCAGCGAGCTGTGAGGCGATTTCTGTAATTCGCCATTCAGCAGAATCATTAAAACGAAACCATAGATGGTCTGTGATGAAGGCGCAGCAGACATACCGAGGAATTTCCCATGTCCCTCATCCGTTTTGGTCATAGCGCCGTGAGATGTCATTCCCGCAATACCGCAACCCACTGCGCTCCCTGCGGCACTCAAGCCTATCGCCAGTGCCGGGCCTAAAGATCCAATATCAAAAGCCATAAATCCTCCCTTAATTTATTTCCTGTATTAATAATCTAAACGGCTTAAAAGCCTTTCCGTCTCCATCAAAACTCCAGCGGTACCATTCCAGGAAGTTGAGGCGAAGCCCGTGGATAACACCGCTCATTATACATAAAGCCAGATTGACAGTATGTCCTAAAAGAAAAATTACAACCGCGAAAATCATACCTGCTATGCCGCTCTTCCAGATATCCAGGGCCAGGCCATTGAAGGTCTGGGCCAGTAGTGAGCCTGCCAGCCCAAGGGCGAATAGGCGCAGGTAGGAGAGCACATCAGAAAAAAATTGAACCATACTGTAAAGACCGCCCAGGCCGCCGGCAATAAGTTTAATGGGCTGAAAAGTCCCGGCAGTGGTCAGGAAAATCACTGCCAGGGCGCCCCCGAAAATATAAAGGAAATTGCCGCTTAGAGCATAATAAGTCTGCTCCGGCAGTTTGTAATAAGCGCACCAGATGTAATAAATCCAGATAACCACTATCCAGGCCAGCTGGGAAAAGGGACTGATATAATTTTTGAAGACCTTTACAGTTCTGAAGCACTTTAGCAGCAGGGAAATACTGACATGAAGCAGGCCGATAATAATTGAAACATTCATCATCGAACCGATCTCATTACCATCGAAGAGACGTCGGCTGATGAGCCAGCCGAAG
>Ga0114923_10000122_pt1 | contig 59808 bp, 85 predicted proteins | sample SumtaG_FD_89578 | JGI IMG/M metagenome (GOLD analysis project Ga0114923, IMG submission 89578) | Deep subsurface microbial communities from Indian Ocean to uncover new lineages of life (NeLLi) - Sumatra_00157 metaG | ecosystem: Environmental > Aquatic > Marine > Oceanic > Sediment | place: near... | reverse complement strand
TCATCATAGTTATGAATCACAACCGAAACTGTTAACTGTTTTGTAATAAATTCAAGCAGCTTTTTAGGTACGTCCTTATAGATGAAGCTAAAAACACCAAGAACCCAAAGAGTTATAACCCCACCTATAACAGGATTGGTTTGTGCAAATAACTGAAAGGTTGTAATTATTTCCTTCATGTATTGAAAGATAGACAGCTTTATTATGTTTTCCATTTATTTCTCCCCGTCAGATTGGTTATACCCACCAGACCCGGATGTGGATAAAAAAAAGACCCCGAAAGGTCTTTTATTGTAAATTCTATATTCAAATACTGAATATTATTGACTGAACGCGTTCTCGAATGATCCAAGCTCATTACCAGCTACCGGCTGAGGAACTGGAACCTGTGGAGCTACAGGAGCAACCTGAACAGGAGCAATTGTTGGCGCTACCTCAACAGCAGGAGTTGGAACCGGTTCGGGTTGTCTAGCCGCTTCAACAGCTTCAACCACTTGGTCAACAGTTTCAACAATCTTAGAAACCTCAGGTCCTTTGGTTCCATCAATAACAGGAGCTTCTCCGCCATCAGCTATTTGAGGATTGTTCTCAAATGTCTCTGAAGATGGACCTGGCTCTAATTCGCCCGGCTTATTGTTCATAGTGAACTCATCCATGTCCTTTTCTTTAATGATTTCACCAGTCTTTAGATTGACGAATCGGATCTTAAAACCGATGTAATCGTATTCGGCCAAACAAGAAACCTTTCTCTCTTCTTCGCCAAGGTGAATCTTTGTCAAAAGCTTTTGTACTTCTGATCTCAATCCTTTGACCTGATCATCTTTCTCTTTCTTGAACCGCTTAACTGAATCCTCGATCTCGAATGCATCAGCTTGAAGTTGGCCAGCCTCTTGAGCCATCTCCACCTTTTCATTCTTACCAATCACAAAGACTGCATGAGTCTCTGTCTCCTGGCGATAGACCTGATTGTCTAGATCGAACATTTCTCGGTTGATTTCTGTTTTCTTTTTTCCCATTCTTCTCCCCTTAATGCGGTATCCTGAACCGCTCTATTATATTTAATAATGCGCCGCTTTGGCCATCTGTTAGATAACCAAACTCAGCTATTTTGTTTTCCATTTTGTCGACGAAATCCGTATCGAAGTCAGGACGTTCTTTGGCCCAATGTTGAATGATGTAGATCATATCTTGATCGGTCATAAAAAACCCCCGTCAGCTTAGTTATACCGACGAAGGCTCAAAGTGGTTCAAAATACTTTATTTTTTATTTTGGAACGCGTCCAGGCGAACAGGAATACATCTGATCCCCATCGACCCACTCAAGATTCTCATCAAAATCCTTGGCGCTGATAGATCCCCGCTCTCCTGTGTCTTTATCGACAAGAAGATAAGTCCCCAAAGGATTCTCTTGGCCCTCTTTGCCAAGCTTCCAAGGCCCAAAATCCACAGGCATACAGGCAAATACAACAAGCTTGACGCCTTTCTTTTCTGTGACTCCTCGAACGATTAAACGAATACCCTCAAGATCCCTACAATTAGACGGCTTTTTGCCCACTGCTGCTGGTCTCGTTGGAACCGGAGCTGTTTCCGGAGCCTTCTGTTCCGGTGGAGCATCTTCGGTCGGCCCTGTTGGAGCGTTAGCTTCTTCGGGGATGTTATCTCCGCCTTGCGGTTGAACATCTGTCGAGAATTCTGTTTTATCGCCCTCGGTCTCGGCTGGCGGATCTCCCGCTGGCTGCTCATTCGATAGAACAGTCTCTGGCGGCCCGGGCTCCTCGGTCTTGCCTTGATGTTCAGGATTATCCCCCTCCGGCTGATGCTCTGGTGGAACAACCGCTGGCGTCTTAGCTTTGGCGGCTCCTTTCTTGGCTTTAGCGGCGGCTTCTTTCTCGGCTTTGGTTTTTCTTTTGGCCATGTTTATGGTCTCCTAATTAGAATTTTAAGTTGCAACTTAACCTCAATTATTGAAGCAAAGTCAGCGGATCATCAACATAATAAATATAATATGGCTTTTTTTCTTGACGGAAGCATCTCAGCAAATGTCTCGATCGCTCATCCATACTGCATCTGCAGACTAATATTAACGCATTGCCAAAGAGAGCCATCTTCTGATTGTTCTTTACCCAAGCCTGTTTGCCATAAATCCTGCACTCGATTGGGAATAGCTGAACCTTGACTCTAAACTTCCCTGACCAGATCAAAGCTTGCCTGCAAGCTCCAACTTGATTATTGGCAATGATTCGAGTGATGTGGAACTTCGACAAACCGATAGCATCCGAGATATTGAATGTGTTATCGATGTCAAAGCCGCCAGATATGCAGACTCTCATGGTATTAATTACAACGCAAAATCACCCAAAAAGTCAAAGTTCGCAGTGCTAGGCTTTATTATATTGAACGTACCGGACACCCTCTGGAGGTGTTGCGTCATGGTTGATATGGTCTGGGATGTAGGCTCGACCTAGAGAGTTGTCCTCATTGACTTTGACAAAGATCTTCTCTGGATCTTCCTCGACAGGATCGTCTGACAGATGCCAAGTTGAAACTGCAACAAGGCCCATATCTTCGGCGACACCAACAACCCTTTCTGTAAACATCCGCTGTTCTTCTTCAGATATTAAAAGATTTTTAGCGCTTTCTAATACTATGGAACCATTGATGTATTTCATTTTAATCTCCTAAAGTCTCTATAAAGTACATTCTAAAACTTCTAAATATTTATCTGGCTTGCTAAACTCTAGATACTTCTTAATATCTGACTCGGCTCTCGTATTCCCGATGGGGTGCCTTTTTTGCACAAACTCAGGAAAGGGCATCTTTTTAAAATATGCGGGCTGGTTACACCATGCTGCTAATGATGTATATAGACTCTGATCAGGGCTGCACCAGCATAAAGCGTGTCGCATGTAGTAAGGATTAACTTTATTTTTTCTACACCATTCAATTCGCCAAAGATCATCTCGGATAGACGAGTCGTAACCGCCCAAGACAAACATTCTGCACTTCCAGTCAGAAGATATGTGCTTTTTGACTGTCTCTAGCTTTTTTCCCATTATTTTAGCCAACCGGATATGATCGAAAGCAAATGTGTAGTTCCCTATATAGTTAAGTTCGCTTAGAGCTTTCGCATTAGCATCTGTAATCAATCTAATATCTAGACCTTGATTAAATTGACACTTTAGTTTTTTGTCTTTTATTTCTTCCAAGACTTCCAAATGCTTGCGATAAGCTAATATATTGTTGTCCATAAAGAACACCTTATTATGCTTAACAATCTGATCAACGGTTCTGTATTTATAAATACCGCCCTCTTTTTCAGGGACCACACAGAAAGAGCATTTCCGGGGGCATCCTCTAGTTATAAACCCATACGACGATTTGTTATTAGGATATATCCCGTAGTCTTCCCCTATGGAGTCTATCTCAGGGGAAAGGTTGACGGCGTTGACCCCTGTTCCGCCAACTTTCACATTCTCCATACTTTCAAAACCAAAGCGATCTGCGTTGACTGAGAATATGCAAGAGGCGTAAACCTTATCGTATTCAGTGTTGTTTATGATCACCCTGGATTTTTTGCTAGGATAACCATTAAACCCAAGACGTTGCATTTCAACAGTATAATCTTGACGCTTGTAAAATTCTGATAGCTTCATCAAAGCTAAATTAGGAATTTTACTATCAACATCTACCAGTAATACATTCACTCTCACCCCTACGCGTTTAGCCAAACATCTTCTCAAAGAATTTGTGAGTATTATAAACAGCATCCTGACAATAATATGGCAGAGTGTAGAATCTAACTTTACAATATGGATCTTCAATCATTAACCACTTATCTGAACTGCTACGATATAGCACATGCCCCACTACATAAACAGCTATGATCTTATCCAGCCAGCGCATTCTGTCGGTGATCCAATAGATCCATTTCATTTTTCTATCCCTATATGATCCCAAGCGGTATCATTATCGCAAAAACCGATAATAATAGGCCAAATGTTACCGAGCGGGATCACCCTCTACTGATGAACCGCATTTAAAAACAGTGTATTGGAAGAAGCCATAAGACGCAGCCATCCCGATAAAATAAGCCAACAAAGCAATTGCAACCAATTCCTTTATAGCTTTGACTAATAACAATCCCCAAAATATAGCATGTCTTTTAATCCTCATTCGACGAGTCTCCTTATTTTCATCTGTTCTAAAAGCAAAGCTCTGGTTTCTTTTGATCCAGTCTCTTCCATGTTCTGACCGTACTCAGAAACAATGTAGCCCAAACTTCCTAAGAACTTAGACTGATCAGGATGGCTGTCTTTGCAATCATGAGCCAACTCCAAACATCTGTCGCCTATATTATAGATTGCAAAGTTGCCCAATTCGTAATCAGTTATAGTCCTCATTCTTCCAAACACCTTTCCATTCTTTTAGTACTTATGTCTATATTATGTCGGTTAATATATCGATAGAGTTTCTGTTTGCTAATACCCAAAGCAATAGCCGACCTTTTGACATCATAATTAAAATACTTCAAAGCTTCATCAATATACTTTCTCTCAACATCAGCCAATTTAGGGATAACTTTGCTGAAATCAGGCTCGACCAATCCTTTAAACGGCCAAGGCTCATCTTTCCCAATTGTTGGAACAGACTTCTTTCTTTTAGGAGGCTCCTCGCTCTTATGGAACTTGGAAACCTTTGATCCTTTATATTGTTTTAAGCCCGATGGTAAATCCATCCCCACCCCTTATGATTTGAGCTATTAAATCATACTTAATGGCCTTTGCATTAAATAGCGCGTCAGGATCTACAAGCTTAGAGATCTATTTGACGACAACTCCGTCGACTAGAACTCGACAGATCTCTCCATCAACCTCATGCTTAACGCGTTTGAATGGGTCACTAATCAAATTTTCCATTAAAATCTCTTTCAATGCTTCGGCTGATTTGTCGGTGTGGCTCATCAATCCGCTTGTTTGAATACGGACCCATGTGTCGGATCAATCTCTCGATCTCCTGAGCGCAGCTGTCAGTGATAGCGATATGTTTGACAATGTCCCTCTTCCCTCGATCTTGATAGCAAAGAACAGCCCAACTTCTCCCCTTGTAATTGACATCAACCCCAAGGTGAAAGCAGGACTCAATATCTCTGAGCCGTCTTCGATTCTCATCCCTAACAGACTCATACATATTATAGAGATTGTTGCAGGACTCGTCGACAGAATCCCATTTCTTTCTAACACTACTGATCTGTTGAGCTTGTATTTCTACACCAAGCCACTGTCTGATCCAATTTCGAATCCATTCCTTTAAACGCTTCATCCCTCAGCAAACTTCATATGAGGAAGACACCACACAATAGCCTGAGCCCTGGATCTAACTTCGAGCTTCCTATAAATGCCAGTGAGGTGGAATTTCACAGCCTTTTCTGAAATAAACAACTTCTTGCCCATTTCAAAACTCGACAGTCCTTGAGACATTAAATTAGCGACCTCAACCTGTCTAGTCGTCAACCCCTTGTTTTCTAATACTTGTACTAAACTCATTTCACCCTCCATTATATTTTCCACAATTACCACAAACTTTGCCGCCATCTTCCGGAAGATAATAAAAACACCCCTGGCATTTAAACGGCATCATTCTCAACATACTAACGTTATTAATCTCAATATTTATTGTAAAGGAAAACTCAGCCCCACACTCACCACATTGACTTTCTTCCTTTAAATCGTCATGAGCATCAAAGAAGACCGCCTCAGTTTCAGCATTACAATTAGGACAATTGACACTCTTTGAACTCACTATAATCCCCTAGTATTGCACCAGTAATCAGCTGTTTCTTTAAAGCCATCCCTTGGACAATTACCATCCGCACCAGATACCAATATAAACGCCCAATATTTTATTCTATCAGGCAACCAATTAGCTAAGGTCAAGCATAATTTCTCTCTATATTTTTTATACTCATATTTCCAATTCATCTCGCCTTCTCCACTTTCTTTCTAAGGATTCCCCAAACGCTGTCGGCTGGATAAAGCCAATCGACAACATGCTTCCATAAATGATTCATTGGCGGCCCATAGTTCTCAGGCCTGAAATAATAATCCAAAGCAGTCTGAGGTCCGAACTTCTTATCCCAAAGAGATCCTGACTTCGGTACAGCTGCAAGCGGTCTGAAAAGATATATGAACCGGGCAAGCTGTATTGTAAATGTTGGATAGCAGAAGACAGCCCACGACAGATCACACAGATGATTCATATCCCCAACATAGGTCGATCGATTAGCCTTTTTAAATGTAATCAATATAGAAGACCCCAGCGTCTGCAGATCCAGGATCGACAGAATCACCAGCGGCGAAAGGAATATCATCCAGTGTAAATGATCAGGAAAAAAATCAGTCATCTTTAAAATATCAAACATCATCAACCAGACAAAGCAATTGTCGAGCATTGAAATGAAATCTTTACCAAGGCAATTTAAAAAGCCTCTAATATACGATGCCCAGATCTGTGGCCCTGTTGGATCTGGGAATCTCCACTTGTCCCCGTTCCATGTTCCGTTTGGATTCTTTATCGTCATTTCCTCACGGTCTGCATACTGATGATTCTTTCTATTGCCTTCAGCGAATAGTAAAGCCCGGCGAGTCAGATGTCTGAAGAAGGTATGCCAAAGACGTTTGGTGGATCTGGTAGCGCCGAGAGCTGCGATCATTGGTCTCAGCTGATCTCTTGTCCCATGAGTTTTGAATCGGCCAAACCATTTAGACCAATCCCCATGGCGACGCCAAAGACCTTTATATCTTTCATGCTCGAGCCAGTTGAGAGCCTTATGCCAATCCTCATCATCAAAATAAGGATACCATTGAGTAGGAATATTTAGACTTCTTAGGATGGTTGAACCAAGCTTGACCATACCAACCCTTTGCATGGTGTCGCCACCATCTTGGGAAGGATCTGATTGAGTAATCAGTCCCCTCGCGTCAATATTTTTATCCCAAGCCTTTGGAATCTTACCCATATCTTTGCGAAGAAGCTTTGGAGTTTCTGAAATCGGCTTTGGTGGATTACCCATTGTTTAAATCCTTCGTTGTGTTGTTTACAGAATTCTTTATAGAACCAATTCTTTGCAGTTGGATGTGGTGATGAAGCGATGATCATCTTACCGCCATCTTTTAGCTTTATTTTGCCTAGCTGAGTCTTCCACCAAGCCTCGGGGATAGTTTGACACTCGTCAATGATCGGATCATCAACATATTCGATAGGCAAATGCATTGCCTCGATCTCTTCTTTGGTTGGTTCAAGTTCAGTTTCACAGTCATAGCAAATCTTATAAACGGATCCATTCCAGCTCTCAACCTTAGCGTCCCTGTGTTGACAACCTTTATTAATCAATGGCCGCTCCGGTATCCTATGCTTGCTTCCGAACTCATGGAATTTAGATTCGTCAATGATCAGCTCACCTTCAGCCAAACCGGTCTCTGGATCGCGAGGATTTGGATCAGCGTCTTGAACATACTGCATCTGTAACTCATCAACCCTACGCTGAGCTAGCTTTTGAGCGGCTGCAATAAGGGGAAGCTGCTGAAGATGGTTGACCTTGCCTAATACCTCCCCAACTGCGCTAGCATAATCTACAGTGACTTGAGCCATGCCTGCTTTGAATTTGATCATGGCCATTGCTTTGGTCATTTAAGGCTCAAACTTTTGCAGTTGATAATCATCCGGCTTTACTTTCCAAATATGATGAGAATTTCCATGGACATAGGATTTATTAATCTGATTAACAATCTTTTCAGCGGCTTCTTCTGGCACACTCTCGGCTACCAAAATATCATCACCCATCCAACAGTCACGATCGAAATTATCTGCCATAATTACTTTAGCCATTCAATACCTCTCAAAGACTGTCTTCAATAACTTCCAAATAGAATTAGAAAGTCTGGACCAATTATCAACACGAACTGTTTTAAACTTCTTACCCGCCTTGTCATAGAAATCAACCTTATAATTACCCTTCTTTGGATGATCTGGATGACCCGATTTATTACAAATCTTAATCACACCAAGAGTTTTTGCCTGATTGTAATAAATACCTAATGGAATGAGTTCAATACTAATCTTGATCATTTGCATCCCTTGACAATAATCAGTATAAAAAAAGAGATCACAAGAGCTAAATTTAAAAATGCATCAACAGCATCCCCGCGAGTCCTTGGACAAACATGCTCATCGAATCCATCATAATCAGGACCCTTAAAGGTCTTTCTACAGTTCTGGCATTGAATAGCCATCACTCAGTCCATTCTTCCCAAGTCCAGAACATCAGATGCTCTTTGGGATCGTGGCTTCCGGCTCCCCGCATGATGTCGTAGAAATGTTCGACGGCTAACCAAACCTCTAAAGCCAAGTGAACTGGACACATTATTACGACACAAAGGAAAAAGCCAACAGCCTCAGCAAACCTGGCCAAATACAATTTAAAATCTTCCACAAATCCCTCCGATAATCTTTTGTCGATAATATAATTCTGTTTAACCTTGTCCCAGCCGTTCATTTTACTTAATGCTCTATAATCTGAACGACTGATAATGATCTTCATTCATCCTCTCGGTGGAGGTATTGGTCGACCAGAGAAATGACATTCGATCGCTTCCTTCAACCAATCTTGATGATCTTGATCACCATGTTTAATCGCATCAAAGAGTGTATCAACTGCCTCCGACTTCTCTGGTTCTTTCATTATAAATTTATACACTGCTGTCAACTCCTTATGAGTAAACACTCCGGCCAAAGGATCTCGATAACGAAACCCAAGTTTACTGAGAATCTTAGTCCTCATCTCAGCCATTGAAACTGGTGGCTCGATTACCGTACTGCAGTTGGGACACTCAATGGAATCTTTCATTTCACAACCTCCATCCACTTGATAATCGCATCCATTAAGTCGGGATCTCCAGCAAATAAAACGATCAACGCAAATAGTAAAACACACCCGACAACATCGTCTGTCATAACTTCTTCCATTTATAAACGTTCTTAATAAACTGACTGAAGAAAGACCCTTGCGATTTAGCAGCCAGGAAACTGTCGAACAGCTTCTCGCTAACACCCGCATAGGAATACTTAGCTCCGAGTTTAAACTCGACAGTCAGATCCTCAGTTATCACATTGTACTCAACGGACTTAATGTTGGAGGATGTAATCGAAGGTCTTCTGATAACTGGTTGATTCGGATGCGGCGTCGATCCTGCAACTTTAGGAGTGTGGCCGTTCAATTCCGGATTGGTTTCTATAACGTGTGGATTTTTATCATTCATTTTGATTTCTCCAATAGTTTTTTAGCTCGGTCTTGAAAGTGTCTAACGTCAATTAGTTTCTTATTGTCAGCAATATCCTGCGCCAACTTCTGAAAGCTATCATTCTCAATCAATTCTTTATTGATCAGCAGAGATTTATAAATATCGTTATCGGGCTGTAATCTTTCGTGCCAAATTTCACCAGTACAAGAAAACATTTCAACCGCATCTTTGGGATCATAGAACTCCTTGCCTGCTATATTGTCGACGAACCACTTCATGCAGCTTCTAACGCTATTCTGACTGTTTAAATTATGTACTAAAGGATGCCAATCCGGTTGTTCTATCTTCATTTCGGCCCCCTGCATTGACACACGTTATAATCTAATCGACGGATCCACTCCGCTTCAGAATACCCCAGCTCTTCACAAATCATGTCACATTCTGACTTGTCCTGTGGATTCTGAGGCGAGACACAGCTGACAAAAAGAATTGCGATAAATAGTATGATCATTCTCATAGAACCCCCAAATAAAAAAGACGCCCGGCTTATTCCGGACGCCCAAAAGTTAGAACATAAAAGCATTTATATCAATTATACCCGCGAGATCAAGATCCCGGCTAAACTTTCTGAATTAATCTGCCAGCGGCGGTACAGCGGATGCTAGCGGATCCGGCTCATCTCGATTGGCTTTGAGCAATAACTCACAATCACTTGCGCCAAAGTAATCTGTCTTGTGTTCATCTTCGAATGGCCATTGGACCTGACCTGTACACTCTTGGGTGTCGGAATGAATGTCAATAATGTGACCAATGACAGACTTCTCCGGCTCATCGTTGAGAGGTTTCACTTTAATAGTGTCACCCTTTTCTATTAATCGACCTCTTATATCATGCGGCATAAAGCCTCCTTTAGTTTAAAATTGGTCAGCGGGAAGGGATTTGAACCCATACAGTCCCAAGCCGTCGCTTGACCCCGCCGTTAATTACTATACTTATACTCAGCAGCAGCTGCAGCTATCCTGGCCAGATAATCTTTCTCTCTATTTAATTGACCTTTAGTTCCATCCGAATTAGCCAAGACTCCACGATCCAAACGATTTAAGAACCCAATAGCTTTAGCAGTTGTGTCATGAACATCCTGCAAAAATGCTTTCGGAACTTGAACCATGATCTCCGGCGAAGAAGGTTCATCATCACACTTCTCACCCTCTGTCGAATTAACATCATCTTCCAACACAGTCTCAAGAGATTGCAGATAAATAGCTTTTAGGATTGCGTAATTGGCCAGATCCTTAAGGGTATCTATGATCGATTCATTAGCAACCTTAAGCACTCCGTTCTTACAGAAGCCTGCAAGTCTGGACATTTTGTCGGTCATGCGTGTCAAGAACCCCTGCTCGACTGTACAAATCCCTAAGACCTGAACATTCTTAAAGTTGGCGAATGGATCCGAATCTGCACCAGTGTAGTCATGATTCTTTCTAGTAGTGATTTCAATGATGCTTTCACAAAAAGCCTTGTGGGCCTCAGTAAACTGACGGCGATTCATGCCCATGACTGGCTTTAATAACTGCTCGTTTCTATCTGTTGAAATTCGTTCACTCATTTCATTCCCCTCACAGTTGATTAAATGGATTCAAGTCATCGTCTTCTTCTATATCATTGACCGCCTCAGTTGTTATAGGCAAGTCTTCATTAGCCTCGACGCGTTCAACAGAATAGCCGATAGAATGATCTTCATGGATACTTCCTCGAATCTTTTCAGCCATCTCTTCATTAACACTGGCAGTCAAGACCCCGTCCTTAACGGATGCAGTTCCGACCTTCTCCCCTAATTCATTGTTGATGGGGATGCAGGACTCCACGGTCTTATCCGATCCCGGCTGAGCCCGATCAACACCAACATAGATGGTTGCTGGATCCGCAACAATCAAAGGAAACGGCTTCGGACAAGTCTGAACCAAAGCCTCCAAATTGACACCTTTATCGTTCAGCGGAGCTATCTCAGGTTCCGCAAATGAATGGGAAATCGGAGTCCCCACATATTCAACCGATTTTCCTGGCGGATGACCCGACACAACAGGAACCCCTTCCCCATCAAATTCTGCCTTCACCTGAGCATCAAACCACTCTTGGAATGACGCGTATCGTTCTATTATCCATCGTCGGAACCTTGGCTCGATCCGAACCGATGTGCAGACTTTCTTCTCTTCACCAGTCAATGGCCGGTGATGTGGTTTATCATTCATAGCTTTCTCCATGTCTATATAATACCGACGAGATCGGAAAAGGGATCAATGTTTTATTTATTTCTCCTCCCAAATAACATCGACATCGCTATCTTCAGTCTCCAAGACTCTGACCTTCCATGTCAAAGTTAAGCCCGACAATATCTCAAGCCCCTTAAACTCACCATGCTTGGCCAAGGTCTTGGCTATTAAAATAGCTGCGTCCTTTGAATCAGATTCACACAGCGGATGAGAACACTCACCCTCGAATGCAAATATCTCTACATAATATCTTTTCATTTCATCCTCCAATGTTGCGGATATCTTCCCGACTTACTTCAAAGCTCTCAATCTGATCAATGATGCAGTTGAATTCCGGATCTGATAAATCCGTAGACCATCTCCATATCTCAGACCGGCCTATTAAATACAGCTTAAACTGCTGAATATCCCTCGGGTTGTAATTGATATAGACATCAGCATCGATACAGTGATCGCTGAAGTCGGTTAAAGTTCCTTTTATATTGATCCAATTCATTTCAATCTCCTTAGTTGGAAACAAGAGTTCCATGCTTAATCAAAAGCCACTGTTCATGAGTCAAATAATTACTCGCCTTGTCAAATCTATAAGCCCAATATGAATCAGCCCTTTTACCCTTTGGAATTATCTCCAAAACATCTTTTTCAAGGAGCATCTTTTTTATTGTCTGATTAGATTCATTTTTAATTAATTCAGCCTTTAGGCTAGCGTGATATATCTCCATTTCATAATCCTCAGCAGCCTTTATATCAGCGAGCAACTCCTCCTTACGCCACGTCCATTGGCGATTGCCAGCTTTATGACCAGTAAGAATCTGATATTCATGGAACAAACGCCCATGAATAAACTCTTCCTTCCCGGTGAATTGGACTTTGTTTCCCGCTATATAGATCTGTTCGATTTTCTTGCCCATTCTCTCTCCGTTTGTTCGTTGCTTCTGAGACTAATGTACTACCGAAGTATAGTAATCACAAGGTTTATTATGATTATTATCACTTTAATATGACGCGAACTATTCGTGTAAAGGTTTCATTATAAATATACTTTATGACGCGGATACGCAAAGAAAAGGTTTCTTTATAATCCGCAATCGACAAGAAGACTCCATCATACAATAGTTCTTATCAACCTTAACATGGTGCGTTTGACACTATGGATCGATCCAGTATGTATTCAATGTCAATACATACTATCAGCAAGATCATACTATCTCTGACACTGTTCGTTACAGGGATCTTATTCATTCATAACTAAGAATCGGCTGTGAATGAATGAATTATAACCTGGGGTCTAGTGATATCGAATAGATAGGTCTTGGTTATATTCTATGACTCAGATGTCCAGGTTATAGCTTTCAATTATAACCAGCTGTCACAATTATTGGTATGTATTTGTGACTGGAGAACTATAAGGATGTTCATTACAGAGAGCTGTTCATTATAATTGAACGTTCAACAAAAATAGAACATCGATCTAGTGTGTACTGACATTGAATACATACTATCAACTGAATCGAACGATAAAGTACTATATCTAGAACTATCTTTAGGACAAACGTTCATAAAAATGAACTCTATACAGTACATCTTTGACACTTTTGGCCATTGAAGGTTATGGATCTTTTTGGTTTTACCCCCCCTTCGGTGTTACTTAAGTCCCGCTTTGATAAAAGCAGCTTCCATTTGATTTAATTGTTCATACCCCTCTGGTTGTTCAACTTGAGGATTCTTTGCCTTTGGCTTCCTTTTGTTCTGTCGACGTGGCCAGGACTCAATAACTTTGGCTGAATGTTTTAGCTGTTTAATTTTATACCCCTTCGGTGTTACGTTAGATTTTTCCTTGTCCGTTCTCTCCTCTCCCTTATTTTCCTAAGCAGATAATGAATATCTAAAACCCCTAACACCTTGTATTTCTTGACGCACAATGGACAAATAACTTCTTCATCATTGATCTTCTTCCACCCTCTTTCTCGAGCGGCCTTCCAAGCGGATCTTTTCGTCAGCCCTCCGAAATTATCATAAGGCCGGTTCCAATCCTGATGCTCGCCGTCACAATAAAGGTCTAGGGAATAGCCTTCGACTATCAATTCATTTCCGATGAAGCTTCTTCAATTGGCTTGGCCGCTAGCATCAATAGATCTGTTTTGATCCTGAGCGCTTCGTTCATCAGCTGAGCCTTTTCGAAACAGGTTTGGCCATCTTGCTCTGACTGTTTAAAGCCCCTATTAATGTCGGCGATGTTCTGTTGTAATTCTTTCAACCCCTCTTTGATTAAGGTGGCCATTGAATAATCATCCTCCATCAATCATCCCCTTGTGAATCCTAATCGAAACTTCAACCTCTTCCGCCAATCATTACAGCCACCAAAATCCATGACAAGGTCAGTCACAGCATCAACGATCTGTCCCCAATACAACAACTTATAATCTTTCAAAGGCTCTCTTAAAGACTTCCCCGTTGTAACAGGATCTTGACCTAACAAATGATTGGTACGATACACCGCAATCTCAGTTGGATCCAGCCTCTCTATTCTGAATCTACCAGCGTTATCAAGATATTTTCTTTGATAATGGACTCCGTAGATCTTCAAATCATCCTCGACCTTCTCGTCGCTAGGCGCTGTAGCATGGATAGAACAGTTTGCAGCTATTCCACCATCGGGACATTTACACTCACTCATACCGTCCACCCCTTGTTTTCTAATTCCTCTAAAGCTACTGGGCAAACCTCAGCTTTCTTGACGCATTGATACATCTGCTCAGCCACACAACGGATCTCAGCCTGAGCGTGTTCTGATTTCCTCAGCTTCATATAGTTGGCAAAAGATCTCAAATTAAAGATGCTGACACGCTCCACCATGAATGAAGTCCCCAACACCCCGCGGAGAACTTCGCGACACCTTTTGTATTCTGGATTGGAGATATTATTGTCATCGCAAGCCTTTTTCAATATATCCAAAGAACTCTCATAATGATCCCATGATTTCTGCAGAGCATTATGATAAGCATATTGAATCCAAGAATTGTTATCAGTCTTCTCCAAAATACCTTTAACATCATCAGGCAACTCATAGAAATCTGAAGGGAGGGTTCTGTATCTCCCGCTGAGCCCGGAAGAGCTTTGGAGTCGGTGAGTCATATGCTGACGATCTGTGAAGATCGGCATCCTTATCCAAAACCTAAAGACCACACTTTCAAAAGGAGTTGAGTGACCAGATCTAGCTAACATCCGGACAAGCTTTTCGACCTTCTCTTTGTCGTCATACTTATCCTCCCTCTTGTCTTTATCATAGGTCGAGGTCCATGCTGAATTTGCGATCGACGCGTCGCTTCCCATCGATTCCTGTAACTCTACTAAGATTTTTCCATCAAGTTCTTTCATTTAATCTAATCCCCTTAAATTCCCCAAAGCCTTCGCCCGGTCTGTATAATCCTGATTCAATCATCCGTCTCATTATTTTCCAAGAAAGGCCTTTGCGATGCCCTTTCTGAATATCCTCGATTAATTTAGCCGCGGCCTCTGTTGACGCAAGGCCTAAAGAAATATCATCAGTTATCCATAGCGTTGAGAATATCCGAATTCCCCACATTGTATCGCCAATCCCCATCACTTTTAAAGCTGGATCTATATCTCGATCCTTAACTTCCGGACTATTTTCAATAGCAGCTCTAGTATGTTCACCCATCACAAAAGCTTGGATGGAATCCTTTGGCGTCAATTCTGAAAGCCTACGCATCTCATCTATCATTTCATCCACTGTTGGAGCCTGGCCGCTATCTGTTCCTGACATGGTGTGTTTAACATCACTCATCTCATCTATCATTCTCTCAACCCTCATTTCTTCTTTAGCTTCTCGACGCGCCCGCTTCCGCTCTTCCCTAGTTCGACGCTCCACATCTTTGAACCTGATCTCATTCTCGGAAAGGTGGCGAAGATACTTGTTAGATCCGCGACCATAGCCTTTCATTCAATCCTCTCCCCACAATCTTCAAAAAAATAGCTATCAATTTTCTCAAAAACTTTGCCGTTTTTACTACTAGTTCCATCAGGCCTCAACACCAGCAACTGAACCTGTTCTGATGTCAGCGGTATCTGAACAGTTCTTTTGCCTCCACTTTTGTTGACAATAATAAAAGTAATCTGCCTCATTCAATCCTCTTCCCATAATCTTTAAAGTAATAGTTATAAAAACCGGTGATCAAATCTGAAATCAATCTATCCCTGATCTGCTCATCTGTTAAATGTGCAGGCATGAATTCTGGATAACACATCGCTTCTTGGAGGCCAACTCTTTCCGTCATAGCCAGAGAATTCTTTCTAAGCCATTGGATTTCCCTACTCACTCGGATAAACCTCATCACAGTTTGGGCATGACTTTAAACGAATAAAAAAGTTTTTATGAAAACACCTCTTACAAATTATGTGTGCAAACTTACTCACTTCACACGTCCTTTCTGTACTCAAAAGCGTCCGGATGCTCCTCAAAATACTTCTGAAGATCATCAACACAAAGAAATCGATTAAACACCGGGAAAAATATCGCTCCATCGAGCCTGCGTCTAATATGTTTAGCGATAGACTCGACCTTGGAATCCGACTGTTCCTTGCCCCAGTTGGAACCAATAATAAAAGCCCTCATGGTTGTGCTTTTCTCTATCGGCCAAGGCTTACCATCTTTATCTTCATGCATGGCAAACGGGCATAGAACTTTGTAAATTTGCCGCGCTTCTTCTTCGACTCTATCTTCAAATGTCATTCTAACCTCTGCTGATTTAGCTAACCGACATCCGTTTTTGTAAACGGGTATGGCGCTAAATATTTATCTTTCCATGTACATTTTTTGTAATTCTTTTGGCACTGGTCGCAGTCATGCTCAACAATTACTACACCACCGGCATCATAAACGCTACCTAGAGAATCCCCGACTTGATCCCCACACCTAGAACAGTTGAAATATCCAAAACAAGCGGTCTGTATATTTGAATGCCCTATTAATGAACAAACAATTGATTTTTTCTGCCCATCACTGATTTTTCCAAGAGCTTTAACTTTTGCCAATAAATCTCTTTTAGTCATACTTTCTCCAATCACGCATTAAAGTTTGCTTAAATTTTCTTTCTCCTGAGAATTACTTCCCGTTTAACCTTGGTCTCGTCATCCTGACAAACAGCGGGGATCTTACCGTAGCCGACGACTATCCGACACGTCCCGCATATATAAGACGTTATCTTCTGGATGAACCCCTTTGTCCTGCCACAAGTTGGACACTGCTTTGGTCTCATCAGACTTTCCATCAATAGCTCCCCAAACCATAATCTCCAATATCATCACAAACAACAGTCCAAAGAAGCCGAGATTTGGAAACAGTATTAAATTAATTATACCCATGGCGATCAAATTCGATACTTTCATAGCTCACTTTCCTTTCTTTTGTTCGTTGCTTCTGAGACTAATGTACTACCGAAGTATAGTAATCACAAGGTTTATTTGAAATATCATTATTATGATAATCTTTTCATGGTTTTTATCATTATAATGATAAAAAAAAGACGCTCCTTATTGAGCGCCTCACGAAACGAATGAACCGGAACAGTCACCATATATTTTATACAATACCCGTCAACCCTTTTTCGCCCGGGCGCTCTGTTCTGATGCACTCTTCCTTCTGTGACATATGGAACAAAGAACTTGGTGATTCCTGATCCCTATACCAAAGCCTCCATCGATCACAGGAATGATATGATCCACCTCGAGTCCTTTAATTCCATAAACCGCCCAAGCATATCCAACCTTATATTTTCCACCCCTGGAATTATCTTCGATGTTGGCCAAGATCTCATCGCCATAATATGTTCCACACCCTCGACAAGCTCCGGCCTGATATTCAATGAGATGGAATCCTCTGGAGATTAAACTTTGAGGATAGCAATAGATCTCAGCTGACTTATTGCATGTGGGCGAACAATACTTGTGGCGAAAAGTCGGAAGCTTTCCCCTCTCACACCAACCACAGAGACCGTCTTTAGGCTGGAGAAGATGCATCCCCATAGATCTTTCGTGAATATACTTGGAGAAATTCAGACAAGCCCGCGGACCCGGATGAACAATCTTAATTCTCTCCAACATATGTAAAAAATTAACGACAGCTCTTTCGTCTTTGACGCTTGGTCTCTTTGGCGTGTTGAGCCAAGCCTCGATCGATTTCTTTCCTTAATCTCCTCAGCTCTTGAGGTCTACGCATGGCCAGATCTGCCAAAGATATATCGCGATACCTTTTCTTATGATGATAAAATGACACAGGCCAAGATAAAAATAGGCCAATGGCAAACGAAACGCCGAGCGGCCAGTAATTAATTATAAAATTTATGAACATTTTTCCCTCAATTGTGTAAACTAAATGCGGTTGATACTCAAGGATGAGTCTTCAGCCTTCAAAACAAAGCTCTATAATAAACCTTACGACCATCTTCACTGACTCTTTCCAGTCGGAAGATCCCGTCATTCATTGTCAAATGTGTTGGGAGATATCTATTCTGTTCGTTATCCGTTTTTAAAGCCAGGTCTGTCAAATGATAGAAGCCTACGTCTTTGACATAAAGAACCACTTTAACCTTTTCTACATCAGGATCATCTATTGTATTTTTGGCCATAACTCCTCAATGCGTGTTGTTGTAATCATCCCAAACTTGTTTCAAATATTCTGGATCAATAGGAAGACTGTTCCATTTCTCCGGATCCTCCATGTATTGATCAATCGTTATCGTTCTCCCGTTTATCATAACGAAGCTTGATTTTTTAATCCTCTTGTCAAAATTCTCCCTAAAATCCTTTTTTTTATTGGCCGGTTTCATGATTCCCTCCACAGACATACTATAACTCTAGACGTCCGGAACTGAACCGTCACCCTTTGAATCTATTGTCTCTGGCGCTCTGATTGGAATTGGAGGATTTACTGGACTTGCGGCTGTGGATCCTGCAGGCTTCCAGCCAGATTCACCCGTCGCGACAAAACTATCCATAGCTTCAGCTATCCGATTGAACCCGTCGACAGCGCTCTTTGTCGTGAGAATAGCTTGATCAAAATTGGCATTAATTGTCAGCCTCATCTCCTGATATCTTGAAGCTTCTGAAGTGTGGATCTGAGCCATGTTTTTTAAATGTAACCGAGCCCTGTCTAATTTAAATACAGACCAAATAATACACACCCATAAAAATAAATAAGCTCCCAAAATAACTTTAACCATTGCAAGAATCTGTTCTGTTGTAAGTGTCATCATCTAATCCTTATAAAATCTGTTGAGAGTTCTTCGCCAAAATCTGAATACAGTCCGGGATATTGATCGACAAAGGAATCCTTTTTGACAAAAGATTCATGAATCGAAATCAAAGCACCAGTCTCATCGAACTGATCAACGATATACATTGTCTGAAAAGACCCCTCATGAACTGAGTCAAAAACTCCCAAGACATCATACTTCTTTGGCATGAGTGACTTGATAATCTTCTGACGGAACTCGTCATAAGCGCCCTTAGAAATTGGCCTTCTTACAAGATAGCCAACTATTTTGTACTTTTCCTTGTCCGTTTGAGACGGTTTCTTTTGTAATTCTTTCTCCACTTTGTAATCCTATTCGAGTGATATTGTAATTTGTTTAAATTATCAGCTTCCCTTTTGCCTGCATCAGCATCTCCCCAATCGATAGACAATAGATCTATTGTGGTTTTATAAAGGCCTTCAAAGGCCTCCGGAGGCCCGCTTGCTTTCTTGATAGCCATTATCTTAGAACCGGTTCGCAAGTAAATTCTTTGACCACCCCATTTGGATTAGCCTTTGCGCCCTTGATATACTTTAAAGTCTCGCCCTTACAGGCTTTAATAAAGAGATCGATCGTCCTGCGATTATCTCCCCGACAATAAGTAATCACTTCCAAATACTTTCCCTTTCTCAATTGCTCCGGAGCGAATCCTCCGTCCATTTCTTTATGATCCCCCAAAGTTGGGATCGCGATGTCTTCCAACTTAACAAATCTGGCGCCCAAAGCTTTGGCGAAATCTTTGCATAAATCGACATGCCGACCTTTAAAACAATTGTTGAAGAAGTCTCTCGCTTGAGGATGTTCAGGACCAAGCATAGATCCGCCAAGCAAAGGATTGTCAAAGCCAGGTCCATTATATGTGACCAAGACCTCAAACTGAGACAGAAACATCCAAAGCGCAGGAACCGACAGATCTCCGACAAAGTCGCGATTGTCTCCCCGACTGTCCAAAGTGCAGCAAACACCATTACCTAAATGCTCAGCGGCCTTAAAACTATAAGGAGGCTTAACATCTCTTAGACACTCCGAATCATACCCAACCCAATTTTTACTCAATAAATCCATACAATCCTCCATGCATAGGTTATACCGACGAGACCAATTATCGGGCGAAAATACTTTCGATTTTCCCTCTTTCTACAGCAAGAAGCATTTCAATGAACTTTGAACGATCTAATCTAAAATAAGAAATCAATCTCGTATAAGCGTGTTTAGGAAGTTTGGTGTCCCCAATCTCTATCTGTGACACATACTGGCTAGCATTTAGTTCTAAAATTGTGGCCATTTGTTTTTGAGTCATACCCGAGCCGACTCGAATATCTTTAAACCACTCTCCGAATTGTTGTTGAGTCATGCTTTTCATTAGTCGTCATCCTCCGCGCATTGTTCGAGAAAGGTCTTTGGAGCCATTCTCTCTTCCGCCATTGTTAAAAAGTCGTCAATCTCATGAGCATCCCCTCCGGAATACTCTTCCTCAATATACCAATTGGCCAAGCCAACTGAGATCACAATATCATCATGGCGACCGTCCGGAGCTGAATAAGTGATCGCTCCCGTTCTGGTCAGCTGAAATTCAAACACCTCAAACTCTTGACGCATTGTCGTTATATTTGGAAGCTTGATGTGTCCATATTCACAGGCAACAATCAGCTTATTGATCAACTCATTCTTGCTTGAGTTAGTAAATTTAAAAGGATAGATGTTCGCCTCAGCTGAAAGAAAGTCTTGAAGGCCAGCTCCAACCCCTGTTGCATCATAACAAATATCAGCCCCGTTTAATTCAGCAGAGAGATTTTTTAAGATCTCCAAAACTATTTTATAATCCTTTTTGTTCATTCTCTTGTAATAAACACAGCGGCGAGTCTCAACATCGAGAGCTGTTATCACTGTGTAATCCATAGACTTCGCGAAATCGACACCGAGAACAAAGTTCCGACCAGCTGCCAACATTGAATCTAATTCCGAATGTCTCCACTCCTGCTGATCAGATTCGAAATCAAGGAAGATTCCTTCAAATACTGTATCTAGATTGACAAAGGTTCCGCCACCTCCATCTAAGAACTCCGCCTCATATTCTTGACGCCTGATATGTTCTGGAAGATCCATCATCAGCTTTCTAAGAAGCTTTGGATAATTTGGCCGCTTCCACCACGGCTGTTTAAATGAAATATACATTGGCTTTGATGGATCCTGACCATCTAAATACTTATAGTAAAACCAATTCTTTCCACGCGGCGTTGAGATGATGACAATCTTACAGTTATTCTTCCGAGCAGTTCCAAGGATCTGAGTGTCAAAAACATCCTTTGCAATCTGAGCAGCCTCATCGACAATGATTAAGTTATAACCTTTGGCCACAATGGAATCAGGATTGTCTGCAGATCTAATAAACATCTTGGACTTATTCCAAAGATGGACCTCTTTATCCCCCGACTTCCAGTCCCAGAATTTAAAATTTGTATTAGGACAAAACTGAGGGATGAATCTTTTCTGTGTATTTTCATCCACTCCAAACCAAACGTCATCGATTGGAGCCTTACAAATCTTATATGTTGGAGCCACCCACATAACTTGACTGTTTGGATACTTGGCCATGATTGGAAGAGCGATCGACTCCGTACAAAATAGAGACTAGCCCCATCCCCTGGCGCCGTCGATCGTTATTAGATCAGCACCTGACTTCATAATCCCGCTAAAGACTTCCTCCTGTCCCGAGTGTCTTTGGACATCAATGGAGAATTTAGCGTTCTTTTTCATGACTCATCTATTATGGAATCAAAAGCAGAAATCTCAACTTCTTCCGGAGTCGGCGACTTCTCTGCTGGTTGTTGGATCTGCTTTTGATCAGACTTCTCAACAGGATCGGTCGGTTCGACATCAATAATTGTTCTCGAGTTCTGAGTAATGTCCGGAACCTGTCCAATGAATTCAACCTCGACTTTAGCAATAACAACATCGGTTGGCTGATCATTGTCCAAACGCCATTCCTTTTTCATGTCACGATAAAGAGAAGCTACAAGTTTAATCTTCTCGAGTGAAGCCCTCACGTTATCATTCTGATCCCTAACCATCTTTTTGAATTCATTATATAACCACTTGGAACCCTCAGCCATTATCTTGGAAACATACTCAGACTCTCTCTCAATTGATTTTTGTAAAGTCATCTCATCAAAAGACAATCGATCCTCATGAAGACTTCGACGAGAGATCAAAGTCTTAACGCCCACCTTACTCATTGCGTATTTGTTAGACAATTCAAGAACTGTTAACTTCCGAATAACATAGTCATAACCAAACTCATTCATAAAAGATTCATCAAATTTTGAGACAGTGTGCTTTTTATTTTTCATTGCCCACCCGATTGGCTTTTATAATCTGTTAAAATTCCGTCAATGTGTTCAACCGATTGACAAATCTTTTCGACCTCAACCTTCATTTTATCAATAGCTTTTTGAACAGCCGGTCTAATCTTTTTCTTATCTTCTTCACTATGAACACTAATCACCTCTGACAATAAAGCATTATTAACGTCCCGCTCACCCAGATCCCCAGCCTGATTAATCTTATAAGACTGTTTAACCCTTTGAATAAGTTGGACAGCTATCCCGTTGTGATGATCTGAAAATAAAACAACACTTAAATTCTCTTTACTAAAAACAACCACACCTTTATTCATGCCGCTCCCCCGAAATGTCTTTCCATTTTTTCTTGTATATTTTTAATGATGCGAATCACATCTGTTCTACTCATGCCAAACTTCTTTTGCATTTGACCTAAAGTATTCCCATGAATTAAATGAGCGATAAGAACCCTCATCTCTTCTTTGTTAACACTCCCCATCAGTACCGAAAACTGTTGAGAGTAATCCATCCAGTCTTCACTTGAACCAAAGGCGTTTGAAAATTCCCCCACCTCAACCTGCGGATCCAGATCCTCCACCAGATGCATTTTAGAAAATTCGGCCTTTTTAGTCTTGCAGGCCTTGGAGATATTACTCATCCCCCTATAAAGGATCGTTGAAAGGTATGAGGTGATCTTAAAACCCAACGACTCATCGAATGTAACAACCCCCTTCCACAACAAAATTCTAATATGTTGACGAAGGTCTTCATCCTCCCAGCCCAGAACAGATTTCACCGAGCTGCGATAGTCATTCATATTCTTATTAACGATGAAAGACATGTCGTCTTTCATTAACTGCTCAACGCGTAGCCCTGTCGCGTTGGATTCAGCTCGGCTAAGACTTCGGAGTCTGTCCTCCGTCGTTGGTTTCTTGACTCCCGATTCCTTCGGCCCCGTCTTGCTTTGTTTGGTCTTGGCCTGGCGTTCCCGCCTGTCCTGGACCTGCTTCCTCAGCTTTTTGACTTCCATCTATTCTCTCTTTGGTGGATTCCGGCTCACCAAGATAAAAAAGAATGGCGAAAACAGTAGAGGATCCGGACAAGGCTAAATTCTTGCCCTTCAATACAGCCCCACTGCTGATGAAAATATTTATATCTCTTTCCAAATGCTTGATATTACTAGTTCTAATTATTTTACACCTTACAATCTTTGAAAGATCGTTGCATGGCCGACAGAGCAGACTAATGATCAGCTTAGTCCCACCAATAAAAGAGGAAAGTACATATTGATTCCCCTCAGAAAAATACTTATTGAGAGTTTCTTCCATCTTTCTATTATTCTTAGAAGCCTTATTAAATGTAAAAATTTTGCTATGCATGTCAAACCCCTTTACTTAGTAATACCCACAACTCCCGGATTAGGAGACATCTGTTTTTTGAAATACCCAATTTAATTCAACGCCAACCATAACCCCTTTAGATTGGAGCTGACGATTTAACGCTTCCACCATTGTCTTGACCTTCGGCTCGAACGCTTGATCGATCATCTCGCTGACCATCACCACTTGCTCCTGAGTCAACCCCTGCGGCTTTACCGTTTGATTCTTGATTGGCTCCATCGGCTAAAGACTCCTTTTGTTTCAGTGCGTTAACCTCATCATTTACCCGCTGCATAATCTCACCATGACGTTTAGCCAAACCCTCTCGCCATTCCTCAAAGCTGCCAACAACCTCAGTTGAAGACCTGGACTTCATGGAATAGATCTCTTCTAGGAATAATTCAAGCGTAGCCTGACCAAACATGTCGGAAGCATGGATTCGCTTCTCCTGATTGACCAAAAATGTCCTAGTTAGAACAGTATAAAGACCGCCGTACTTTTTCTCAAAGGCTGCCAGCTGTATGTCGACAAGCTTTCTCCAATCATCATTGGCGATCTTCAGCTCTTCATAGCCCTGGACCAGATTCTTCTCAGCATCCTTCCACTTGTTTTTAATAAAGCCGACAAGGAATTCTTTATTCCCCTCATAGGTTTCAACCATCTTTTTATTCAGCCTGTCGAAAAGCTTTTGGACAGCTCTCGGCTTTACATCTAAAGGGACTTCAATTTTATCACTACCTGACATCTTCAAACCTCGCATCTTTCCTATTAATTGTGACATAAGCGTCCTGATGTCGAGCCTTAAACACCCCCACATTCGAGAACAATAACTTTGTCAACTTTTTACCATCTTTGTCAATTATTACATGGACCGAGAAAATTCTCGGATCGTTAACCATCCTGACTTTATCGCCACAAGACACGATTCTGTTACCTGCTGGGATTATCCACTTCACTTGCTCAATACCTCAAAGGCTTCAGCCAGAGCAATTGCGTCAGCCAAATCATCATCCTTGGCTTTGAAGTCTTTTTGATATTTTTGATTTACATACCCAACAGACATGGTTTTTGTACTTACTTTTGTGACCCTCTTGCCGTCTTTTATAACTCTAAACTTCCTCATCCTATCACCAACACACTTCTTTTTTAAAGATGCGGGCTTAACATTGCAATAAAATTTCTGAAGCTTCTCCCTCTCAGCATTTCTAGAATCATTATAATATTTATTGTTGGCCCTATCCTCTTTAGACAAAACAAGTCCAAGAGCTTTGCGCCATTTTACTGAAGATAAATAATGAATACGATCTGCATTGGAGAATCTAAACTGAGAAAGCACCGCGCAGTGAATAAATTCTAATTGTTTTTGAGCCCAAAGACTCTTTCCGAGATTGGTTTCTTCTATGACAATTTTATCAGGCTCATGCAAGATCACCACACTCAACACTCTTTGGGCAATATGAAGAGCCTTTGAAATATAACTAAACGGATACTCCTGCTCAGGCATCAAAGCCAATTCAGGAGTTTCAATCAATCCATAACAACAAAGCTTGCCATTTTTTCTGGTTGCCCATCCTGTTGAAGTTGATAAATCCAAGCTTAAAATTTTCACGAAATCCCCTCAAAATGGCCGGGAGGTATTCCCCCCGACCTGTAGCCCATCAATTAGTCAGCCCGTCAATGCCGTCTTTGATGTAAAATTAAGTAGCGGATTCTTCGTCTAAGATTATTACATCCCCACTATCCAAAGAACTCCAAATCTTATGAACTGTGTAGGCTGCCAATTCATCTTTGAACTGAGATTGGATCTCATCCTTAACTTCGCCAGCTCCCGATACAGCAGCCTTTAGAGTTCCCAAATGCCCTGTCAATCCGAGAACACTTCCGCCATTCTTAAAATGAGAGACCAACAATGCAATCAAATCGATCAGCTCTTTACCTTCCTTTGGAACATCTAAGGTGACAGGTACGGTTACAATAGTTATTTTGTCGCTCATGATAATCTCCTTAATGAGAAATAGTTGAAAGCTCAGCCGACTTCTTTATCAGCAAGCTATTAGTAAACATCTGTTTAAACTCTGTGGAATGATCGACAACAAAAATCGTCTCATATTCCAACTCCAACTCTTTTAAAAGCCTCATGACTTGAGCCATATCTCTAGCCTCTAGGTTTTTATTCAGACTCTCGTCGAGCATCAAGAAAGGATAACTCTTCCCGGTTGTCATCTGAGAGACTTTGGCGGCTGCAATATTGACGCAAAGGCAAACTTTATTCCGTTCAGCTCCCGACAGTGACTCATAAGAGCATTCGTGATTCCCATTATAAATGGTGATCTCAATTTCTTCCTTGAGTTTTTTAGCCTTACCTTTGCCAACTTCTTTCTGAGTCGAGATCTCAATCTTAAGGATCCCGTCGAACAAATCATCAAGATAATGATTGGCTATGTCGCTGACCTGCATCAAAAAGGAATCAGACAGATACGACTTGATATAAACATGGAGAGCTTCCTTCCACCATTTGCCGATATCAGTTGTGATCTGCATTTCTTGGTTAGCGTGAACGCTTTCTTTATAAGCGCCCGACAAATCACGAACCCGCGCTGCAGCTACATCCACAGACTGTTGATGAGGATTCACTTCAACCTGGACCTGCTGATAGTTGGAAGAGTATGGGTTAGCCTCAGCTTGCTTGGCTTGTATCTGCTGAGGATATGGATTGGCCTCAGATTTAATCATCTCATCCCTTCCAGCATGAGGATTCAATTCAGCTTTGACGCCATCAATTTGACCCATAAAAGGACCGACCTGTCTATTCTGAAGCCCCACCTTAATCCCATCCGCCTCTTGACAAATTACCTGAATCTCTCGCTCGACCGCTGGAATCTGAGCGACATCTCTGTTAAATCTCTGACGACACTGCTCATTACCTTCAAGGTTTTTGCGAATCTCAACTTCATTTGGAAGATCTTCAGACCTTTCTTTAACAGCATCCAAGTGAAACTTTTGCATCTCTGTCAACTTTTCACCTTCTGAACAGATCTCAACCAACCTCTTCTGGATTGCATCACCAGAAATAGACTGGAAACAATGGCCGCAAGTTGCCTCAGCAGATCTTTCAGATATGCCCTTATACTCTTCTCTCTTAACCCCAGCCTGACTACAATAATCATTAGCCTTAAATCTATGCTGATCAATTTCGGATTCAAGTTTGGCCAATTGTTGGAGTAAGGTCTCGCCGTGATGTTTATTTGAATCAAAACCCGGATCTTTTAAAGACACAAGATCCGACAATATGCTACGCCGATCCTTCAAATGTTTATCCAATTGAACAAGTCGACCCTCCATATTCTGAAGCCGAAACGTTTCTGTATTTTCAAAATCGTTATGCTGATTATTTAACCCTACGATTCTTTGCTGCCTTTGATTCTCAAAGGACTGACAATCCAAATCCCAAGCATTTAACTTGGCCTGTCTATTCTGTTCAAATCCATTCTGAGACTCAACGAGATCATTCAACTGCTGATTTCTTTGAGCTTCAAAGTTATCAACCGCTATTTTAATTCCAGCCAACTTCTGAACCTTCTCAGCTTCAAAACTATTCACCGAATTAATTGCATTGGTGTGTGAATTCTTAGCCTCTTCAATCTTTGATTCAGTTTTAACAAGATCAGAACAATGGATATCATAAGCCAACACATCCCTTTTTAACTTCTCTTTAATCAAAACCAACATTTGATCAATAAATTTTGTGTCCTGGATCTCAAAAATAATCCTTTTCTTTTCAGCGTCAGGAGCTGACAAGAATCTATCCATGGACCCAAACTGAGTGAAGTATGTTGAAACCATAAACGTTTCAAAACTAATACCCAAATATTCCTCAATCAGCTTCTGAGTCTCTATGTTGTCCTTACCCCTGAGTTGGGAACCGTCCGGAAGTTCAGCCCAAAGATCATTCTCATGATCCTTATGCTTTCTGTATCTATGAATTTTGATGCAAGAGCCGTCAGAAAGATTCTCGACCAGACTCCAAACATACATATTCTTTTTAACTTTGCGATTGATAAACTCATCAACCTTTAGATTTTTACTAGTCTTTCCAAAGATAGAAAAGCAAGGGATATCTAGGAACGAACTCTTCCCAACCCCTGTATGAATGTCCAGATCTTCATCATACCCCTCAACCAACACCAAACCGGCTGGATCATTTTTATAATTAGCCTGGCCAAATGATAAGAAATTTTCACAACCCCACCCGCCAAATCGAAATCGATTCCGACCACTAGTGGAAAGGCTTTGGATAAGTTCTCCACAAGAATCATTCAGATACTTCATCAACTCTTCTCGGTTATGCATTGTCGTGCAGCTGTCGAGATAAGCCTCAATAATCTTTAAAGGCTCAGAAGCTATAGAAGGATCAAGTCTTTGCTTGGATTGGCTAATCACAGATGGAACGACAGACACCCGGTCACAACCCAAATCTTTTCTCATTCTGTCTTGAGTTATTGTTCGACAAAACTCTCGAGTTCCCTTCACAGATACTTGAACGATCGAATCAGGGCGAAGAGGTTGAAGCTCTCCTGACCAAGACTCATCAATCTCAATTTTGACATGCCGTCGAGCATTGGTCATCGTTGGCTCGCAGTTAATCGCGCCACCTTCTATCTGAGAGACCGTCCAAATAAATTTCTCTTGCTTGGCTTCCCCAAAATTCACAGTGTAAGGGGATCCGAAATATCTAATATTATCCCCGACCAATTGACTTTTGTGATAATGACCAGACAAAACACACTTAAAATCAACCATGATCTTTGGATCTGCTGAGCTTTCATCGACAACATAGTCGCCCATAAAGGCGCCCAGATATCCCTGATGAGTAATCAAATTATCAACTCGACCAACCCAAGACTTAACTACAGCCTCAAAATCAGACCTTGTCTTTTGATATGGAATAATGCCCCAACGAACTCCGTTGAAATCAATATAACAAGTTTGGTCAATTACCGTGACATTCTTCTGATAATTCAAAAAATTCAAAGAATGATCATCGGCATGTTTATTGTTGAGATCATGATTTCCCACCATGATATAAATAATGACGTCCCCAAATTCATCGAACAACCGTTGAAGATCATTCATATATTCTGAACGCAAAAGAGCTTTGGTGTCATTCAGATCCCCAGCGATCACCAACGGGATCTTTTTAAACCGAGCTGCTTCAAGAGCCTGTCTTAAAACTTGGATCGCAACTTCTCGATTCTTTAAACAGATGTGGACGTCGGAGATTACCTCGAATAAATTGATCATGTTTTAGATTCCTCTTTCACTTCTTCTTCACTTGCCACAATCATTTCCTGATTAGTGGGATCGAATGTTGTTGAAGCTCTGGCCATTACTCTGGAAAACAATTCCGAATAAAGATCTCGATCCTCTCTAAGAAGATTTCCAAAACCGGTAGCCCCTTGAGCTTTTTTCCCGTCGTAGTCATACCAAGCCCCAGCCTGATTAATAATCCCAAGCTTGGCGCAAAGATTCGTCATCTCTTCTTCGACATTAACGATGCCCTGCATATAAGCAACATCGCAATAACCCTTTCGACCAAGACCTTCGCCAGCTTTATTCTTTTCAAATTCAAAATTGATTCGATGACCGATCTTAATCGGCTGGCCATTGATATCCTTATCACTTGAGAAGATAGACTCAAAACCCGGCTTTACAAAAGTTCTATATTGAACCTCATGATACAAAGCCTCTCCACCCGACGTTTTATATTTTTCATTTCCAAAACGATCCTGACCATCATTTCTAGCCTGGCCTATGAATGTCGTAAAAACTCGAGTGTCTCGGCAAAACATACGATAAAACGGAAAGATCCTTGATAGAAAGTTGGCTGTGGCTCCGTAGTCCTGCTTTGTATAGTCGATTGCATTCTTTCCGCTTTGACCGCCTCTCTTTTTGACCATATCTTCAGTAGGAACATTCTTGGCGCTCATAGCCTGTATAGAATCAATAGCGATATAATTTACCAAAGCATTACCGGCCAGAATTTCTTTCTGCAATGTTCCAAGAAGCTTCTCCTCAAAGACCCTCTTTAAACAAACCTCTCGAATAATCAGGACTCGACTTGTATCCACCCCATTGGCCGTCATCCAGCGAATTGTCGACTCAAATTCGAAATTCATCTCAGCATCAACAAGGACAGCTATCGCTTTTGGATCCATATGGAGACAGTTCTTAATCCGATCCAGTACAATCATTGTCTTACCTGATGACTTTGGACCATACATTAGCTCCATCATGCCGGGAGTGTATCCAACAGCCGACCCCCAACTCATTGTCGGCGATGTGCAGTAGAAATTTGGCTTTGGTGGAATCTTAACAGCCATATCTTCAACAATCGTGGAAGCTCGATAAAACCCCTCAACCTTTAACAAGTTACCGAACAAATTTTCTTCAGCCATTTCTCGCTCCCGCTATAGCCTTATAATAATAATGAGCCTTTTCAAAATCCGCATACCTCTTTTCGAGATATTCATTTAAATCAAAGAGATCGTTGTATCTTTTAACTTGCTTCTCATAAACCTCATCAGCAAAAAGCATCAACTCTTTAGCCTTTACAGACTTTTCATCTGAACTTCTCATAAATTGAGCAGATGCATTTTTATAAGCCTGCTTTGCATCATAAACAGATGCGACAAGCCCAAATCTCAACTCACTGCAAAGACTTGCAAAATTTAAAAAAACATAAGACAGCCGCTCGGCTTCGATCAAAGCTTCGCCTGTCAAAGCTAACTCCTGACGAGACTTCATATGATTTCTAGCTGTCAATAAAGACTGAAAAGCATCCGTATTCTTAGCATAAAAATCATTAAAGTCGTCATAACGAACGGCCATACCACTCACGAAGGGGTAACCCCTTGCTGTAAACTGGCCATCATCTGATCCACAGCGCCTTGATCTTGAGTTGTTAGAGGAGCAACTGGCGGAGCCTGTGGCGCGACTGGTGCAACCGGTGGAGGTAATGGAGCCGGAACTGGAGCCGTAACAACAGGAGCGGGTGGCAGAGGTTGAACAACCGCCTGTGGCGCTACCGGAGCTGGTGGTGGAGCGTAGGCTGGTGGAACCGGTGGAACTGGAGGAGCATTCACCCCATGAGTTGAGGGATCGTCCGCTCTATATGGAGCCGGTAATTCTCCCGGCCCTGGCGGAACCGCCATTGTCTGTAAAATGTTTTGACCCGCTGGTGGAACTGGAGGAGCAACTGGAACCTGTGGAGGCTGTTGAAAAGTTTCTGGGATTGGTTCCGCCGCATTAAAAGTTGGAGGCATTGGAACGGGTGGAGCTTGTGGTGGAACGTAAGGAGGTTGAACTGGTGGTGCTTGTGGTGGAACGTAAGGAGGTTGAACTGGTGGAGTCGGATAAGCAGCGCTAGATCCCTGAGTATCAAAATTCCTATCATTTGGATCTGCATTTGGCGTTGGAGTGACCCCACTATTCAAAACCTGTGATAAGTATGCAAAATCCCTTTGCATATAAGTCAAAGACAGATCCTTCAAAGGCTCGGCCAAAGACAATGACGAAGCCGTTGCATCCAAAACTTCATATTGATATCGAGTCTTTGCCTTTTTCCCCGTTCTGCTGCACCAGATCATCATGTTATGGCGAAGATCTGTGATATTTATTTTCTTCTCATTCCAATAAAACTTCACCTTATCTTCCAAAGGTTTATGGGCGTTCCAACTCAAAGACACGACCTTTTGCTCACCCTTATCTGTCAAAACATTCCAAAGATATGTAGGCTTTCTTTTAATATCTCCAATTCTGTCTTCTAATTTAACAATCTCTCCCTGATATTGAGCGATAACATTTGGCGGCTGAGCTTTATAATTTTCAACCATCCCCTTTAATCGCTCAACCTCATCACATATAGGACATTGTCCCGCAGTGAATTTTGAACAGGTTAAAGCTTTTTTATTGCCTTCTAAGTCTGTAAATCCCCAATGAAGATCCGCTTTGAAATACATCTTCTTGGGAGCATATGGAGGCAAAAGTCTAAAACGAGTCTCGCCATCTTCGAGTTTGAAAAACTTCACCCGCTGATCATCAAACATATCATCAGACATTCCGTTAAATTGAACGCCCTGATCAGTTGCTATAATCCCCTGATCAACATTTGGAGTTGGGGCCGGAGCGACTGGTGCTACAGGTGGAGCTGGAGCTTGAGGCACTACTGGCGGAACATACGCCTGTTGAGTAGTGATCGGAACTTGTGGAGGTTGTGGGACCACAGGAGCGACTGGAACTTGTGGAGGCGGAACGTAAAGAGGTTGAACTGGCGGAAGCTGTGGCGGAACAGCCGGAGGCGTTACCGGAGCGACCGGAGTTAAATTTTGTGGGATTTGTGGTGGTTGAATTTGATTCATTTTGTGATTCCTTTCTGATTAAAATTAAAAGCATTTTTTCTTATATCGACGTCAACAATGTAAGGCCCATATAAAATAGAGTCGAACATGATTCCCTCGAATAGTGTTTGATTTAAAGTCTGACTGATCTCGACAAGATTATCGGCGAAGCGACAACTTAGAAAATGAGTCAAATTATCTTTTAACGCATCCTTACGGAGAGGCGTTACAATTTCCTGAACGGTTTCTGCAGTTGTCCCCGTTGAATGATACCAACAAAAGTCCGCAAATGAATTAGCCAAGACATCAACAAGACCAGCACAAGCTAGTCTAAAAAAATCTGCATCGCGAAAGCTCTTGAAAGGTTGAGCAATTTTTAGTGTCGTGACACCATCCATTGCAGGCTCTTCAAACCATAGATAGATGACATCCTTTCTTCCGGTCCTTTTTTCAATGACCATACCGTCAAGCCATTTGGTCTCAGCTGTTCCAAACAAATCAACCTCAACAGCCAGCCCGCCACACTCAAATTCTTTCACTGCGTCAGAAATACTAATAAAATCCAAGCCGATCTCTTTACATTGCTTTTGAACCTCTGATTCAGTTTCCACTTCTAAGCCCTCTCAATTGATCCAGTGTGATCAAATTCTTACAAATCAAATTTTTGGCGCCATTGTAATCATTCACACCAACCTTAATCTTAATTATACTCGCGAGACCGATATTCGATTCCGATTTAGTAAAATAATTCCACTCTTCCGGCCAAAACGTAACAAAAGCACTTTGACCAGCATTGACGATTTCGCAGACTGCATAATCCTGTTTCTTCTTTTTGGTCTGCTTCTTTTTGATCTTTGCTATTTTGCCAACAAACTCAATAGAATCATCCGGATGATCCAAAACCTGATCCGGATAGCAAAGCTGCGTCATATCAAAGAGTTCAGGATATTCCTGATAATAATCAATCGCCATAAAATCCAAATACTCAGAAGCCATCTCCAATTCCTTATCTTTAGTAAGATGCAAAAGCTCTGACGGCATTGGTTCACCGCGGAAAATAAAATATTCCTCAATCAATTTATATTTTGACTTGTTAAATTCAGGGAATGCGTCGGAGAAAATCAATCCAAGGATAACTCTCTTATTTACAACCCGACCATTAGTCCGAGTCAAAAAATCTTCAAAGGTTGAGAACGGACGCTTTGCGTAAATATCAGCCACAGCTTTAGCGCCAACAAATTTGATCGCAGACAACGGCATATAGATTTGATTGTGATCATACTCGATAAAATAATCATCTTTAGAATGATTGACTGTTGGAAGGCTGGCAAAGTTTTTCGCATTTAGATAATAATCTCGGACCTTTTCAGACTTCCCCTCGCTAAGACAAGCCGTCCACCACTCCAAAGGAAAATGAACCTTGATCCATTGACAATAATATCCGATCAAAGCGTATGCGTTAGAATGAGATTTATTAAACCCATAGGATGAGAATGTTTCCATTAAATGCCAAATGTGTTCGGCCCCGGTTCCTATACCGTCCGCGTGTTTTTCAGCTGTATCTGGGAACTCTTTCTCACAATTGTCAACGAACCTCTTTTTATATGGCTCCAAAACCTCTGGGATCTTCTTTCCCATAGCTTTCCGAACGTCGTCAGTCTCCGCCAAAGAGAACCCGCCAAGGATCTGACCAGCCAACATCACCGATTCTTGATAAATCATGATTCCAAATGTCGGCTCAAGTGTCTTTTCCAAAGCTGGATGAGGTGCAATACAAGGAACCTCTTTGTTTTTTCTTTTAATGAATTCAAAGTGTTGTCCATTCTTCATAGGACCGGGACGGCCAACCGCAGTCACCAAAGATAGATCTTCCAAAGATTCAATCTTGATCTTAGTCAAAATACTTTTGGCCACATCTGAATTAAACTGGAAGACAGACTCAGTATCTCCCCGAGTGAATGCGTCAAAAGTCTCCTGATCATCCCGCGGAATATCCCTCAACTTCTTTGGCCATTCATATTTAGATCGAATCAGATCCATAGCTTTTTGAAAAAACTTCAAAGTCCTTAGACCTAAAATATCATATTTAATAACGCCGCATTTTTCAGCTGAGTTGGCGTTGAAAGCCAGAACCCTTTTATCTTCCGCATAACGAACAGGAAGAAAATCCTCAAACGGATCCTCAGTTATTGATAAACCACATGCATGAATACCAGATTGACGATTAAATCCTAAAAGTTTTTTAATTGCGCCACTAACATCTGGGAATTCCGCCATTTTTGTTGATACGTGTTGGGATTCCTCCAAAGCTCTTTTAAAATAATCCACCTCTTTCTCGCCCTGCTCAACCTTTGGAAAGCTGTTTGAAATCTTTTGGACATCACCAAACTCAATCTCAGGATGTAGAGCCTTAAACGCATCCTTTAAGGCTCCTTTGGCTTTTAGTGTCTGAAAGGTTCCAATCTGAATAACACGATCCTCTCCATACGTTTCTCTAAGATACTGTCTAACTCTTTCCGGATTGGAAAAATCAATATCAACGTCGGGAAGAGTTCCGGCTTCGATTCGACCCTTTGAAATAAACCTCTCAAAGAGAAGTCCATGCTTGATAGGATCTAAATCCGTCACCATACAGCCGTAAAGGATTAAACTTCCAGCTCCTGATCCCCGGCCTGGCCCAACCTCTTCATTGTTTTCTCCACACCATCGGACCAGATCCTCCGTCACCAAAAAATAATCCACTAAGTTTATACGATCATTGTAAAAAATAGTTCTGAGTTCATATTGAAGCCGCTCCCAATAGACCGGATTTTGAATGTCAAACCGACGATTTGAAATGATGATCTTCATCAACAGTTCTTCTTTAGAACAATTATTATCATTTAATGGATGCAATAAATGTGGATAATTAACAAGTTGATCTGGAAACTTAAGCGATATATTTCCGCATTTTTGGGCTATAACTTCCGAATTCTTTATTCCCCCTAGAATTAGATTTGGATTTAAATCCTTTCTGTGGACAACGAATGTCCCCAAAAGCTCTTGGAGACTCATCATAAATCGATCATCATCCTGAGAATACTCGGTTTTTAAATTGTCTGACATAATCTTCCGGACAGCTCGATCTCCAGTTGTTGGCATGAATGCGTCAGAAGTTACAACCCACCTAACCTCTTTACAAAAAACCAACTCAACCGGACTCACAGGATTATCGCTTTTATATGGAGCAACCGCGATATAAACATCATCTGAAAGTAACGGTTCTAATATGTCGGCCATGGATGGCGTTCTGACTATTGCGACCATATCTTTTAAAAGATGGCAGATGTCATCAATATGGATGTTTGGCTCTTTTTTGCCCTGGCGGTTCAGCTCCAAAGCTGTGGAAATTTTACAAAGACATTTATATCCGTCCTGATTTTTCACCAACAAAGAGACCCACCCGGAAACCGCGTCAGTCCGGACAAAAAGCTCCATCCCAATCATTATTGGAAGCCCCTTCTTTTTACCCTTATTGTAAAAGTCTATGACGCCCGACATCGTTGAACGATCGGTGATTCCCAAAGCCGACAATCCGTCAGCCTTGGCTTTATCAATAATTTGATCAACCGTTCCAACAGCTGTCCCGCATGAATAATGCGATCGAGTAATCGGATTGGCGTAAGTTGGACTATTCACAAATAAGTAATACCGACGAGTCGACTATTTGGTTTGTTTTTTTTCAAGTTTTGTCATTTTTTCTATTATTTCCACGATATCTTCTGCTTTTTGTACAGACGAGTCATAATTAATGACAGGCAAATTAGAGATTCTCATCACATCGAAATATAATTCAAGACACCTTTCGACTTCAGATTGTTGCAAAAGCTCTTCTTTCTCATCAATCAGCCTCTTTTTAATGACTTCCGGTGGAGCAAAGCAATTGATCAAAAAAACATGGCTGGATTTCATACAAGCCTCAGCGTCAAGACGATTAAAGTCCTGATAGCTCATCCAACAGCCATCTCGCCAAAGCTCTGCATATACAAACTCAGACTGATAACCCCTGTCAAATACAGTTGAGACTTTAATGTCTCTTATCCGCTGTTTAAATTCAGGATACGGATTGTCACAATCCTTGGGTTTGAGGATCCTCTCAATCTTCATATTAAACCGATCAGACAAATGAGCGCAAAGACTACTCTTCCCAGCTTTATCCGGACCCTCAACAAAAATGATCATCTCTAACTGTTTCAATACTCTTCCTTGGAAAGTGTTAAGCCCGGACCGAAGCCCGGGCTCAACAAAATTTGGAAAGGTTCATCACACCATTAACTATATTATTCCCACAACCAGCCTAAATAGATAAACCTTTTTTTCGTAAATCAAATAATATTTTTTTGAGTAAATGTTTCATTTTCTTAATATCTCTGCGGTATGATGCGTCGATCCTAACTCGATACGTCTTCTTTGTTTTTTCAGCCCTAAGCATAATTTTAGCCAAAGTGTTACGATCGGTAATACCTCTTTTAATAGCAGCTTCAACCACCCGACGCTTGCTTCTTAATGCCCCAGGTTTTCTTATGAGCGCCTCTTTCATCCTATAAAAGCTGAGTCTCTGGCCATAAATTCGCCATGACAGACCCGAATAAAACGCATTTTCTTTTTACAAGTAGCTTCTGTAATATCACCTTTGATTTCAATGATCTCCGGAATGGTGTATCCTTCCACATGATACATTTTATATAATTCCCAATCCTCATCACCCATCATTTCATTAAGTCGTTGGAGATCTAGCATTTCAATTATGGCATGTTCGGGACTCGACCCACTCTGTCCATAATCTCCTTTAGTATAATCAGCAGATCCGTCGAATTCTGGATAAACTATTGGCATTTTTTCATCTCTATGCTTTTTTCTTTTAAGTAAATTTATCAATTTGCCATTCAACTTCATCCAGTAGAAGGTTAAGAATTTTGTCCCCTTAGTCTCATCATATTCATTACAAGCTTCAAACAATAAAAATTTGGAATAAGACATCAATTCTTCAAAATCAAAAATCCTATCTTTGCAGCCAAAACGAGCTAAATTGAACTTGATCAATTTGATCATGGCCGGTCTCATCTCTTTCTCTAACGATTTTGTATATTCAATCATTTGGTTCCCCTCCAAGTTGTTTTTAAATAGTGTGATTAAAATGATTGTTTTGATATTTTGGTTTTTTATTCAATATAAAATTTTGATATTTTTTTGAATTAAAACTAAATCATTGAAAATACGGGGATTGGAATTTTGTCGCACCATGTTTGAAAGTCTGTCCTCTGCTCAGTTATTAAGCACAAATTTTGATTGTACGTTAATGACCCCGGATCGGAACCTTTTTCTGTTGGTACTAGACTCACCAGTCGAACAAATGGACTCAGGTCGCGATATAAATCAACAGCCCCTTTGTATCCCGGATCATCGCCATCAAAATAGATAATGATTTCAACCGGATTCTTTGAAATGATTTTGGATATCTGTTCTTCAGATACTGATTTCCCTAATGTTGCTAAAGAGTTGGGAGTATTGGCTGCATCAAAAGGGCCCTCAACAATAGTGACCGGATGATTCCATTGAATAGTGTCTTCACCAAACAGAACATTCGATCGACTGAGGCCATAAGAACTCAAGGTCTTTGGATAAAGTGTCAACTCTGTTGGAAGACCGCATGATTTACAATTTCCTAACTGCTCCCAAAACAAATATTTTCGAAATGATTTGCATTCGCGATCCTGACACTTAGGGAATTTTTCGCCACCATTACCAGTTAAATCGCGACCTTGATGACCAACAGCCTTCCCGGTTTCGTCGTAAATAAAAACAGCCAACCTATATGAGTTGGAATCATACATCCAAGAAAAGCGATTTTTTTGATATATCTCTGTGATATGACGAGACTTTAAGTAATTTTCGACATATTGCGACTGCGTTAAAGGTAAAGCGACCAACGAAACAAACCAAGACGGGATCGAATACTTTTTCTCCTCTTCTTCCGGCTCCAAATTTACACCTATTTCTCCAAAACTCATCTGATCACTGTACTGAACCGACTCCCCGCTACTGATAGTCTGCATCGCGTCGCGTTTACTAAAGCCGAGAACGTGAGTGAGGAGTAAATAAGATCCCCCCGATGAATATTCAGCCCCTTTATTTTCACAAGAAAAACAAACCCACTTAATCTTTTTGAGATCTATCCAAAGCTTGTCCGAACCATCACAAGTTGGACAGCTGTTTAAAATTGCGTTATTTCCTCTAGCTGTGAATTGGAGACCGGCGTCATCCAGGAGGGACTTTATGTCCATCGTCCTGCTCTTTACCATATTCGCCCATATTCATATAACCAAGCCCCTCTTTCTGATGGCCATAAAAAGCCAAACGAGAAAAGTCAGTCTTGCAAACCTCTAAAACATTGGTCCGACCATCCCTTTGCTTTTCTAAAAGGATCCTGGCCCTGTCTGACGCCTGATCATTCTCCGATCTGTTGATAGTGATCACTGTCGCAGCCGCTCGACAAATCTCAAAACATTCCGATATGTCATCCATGTGAATTAATCCAGAAGCGTTACGGTTTTTGTTCTGTGTGTCTCTATTTCCTTGAGCGACAGTCACCGAAGCGGCTTTAAATTCTCCCGAAAGTGAACTTAAAGCCCTATGAACAAAGGCCTGTTCATGTCTTATGGCGTCAAACTTCTTTTTTGCTCCGATAATCTGGCCATAATCTGTCATCCACATATTAAAATCAAATTCCTCTTTGACCCTTCGACACACTGTTGCATAATCCTCAACAGTCGAACCAAACGACCCACTGTGATAAAAGCGAATCCTTCCATGGAAATAATCTTTAAAAGCATTAATCTGCTTTTTCTCTAAATCATTGAACTCATTACGCCGAATCCTATAAAATGGAATCGATGTGGCTCTGGCCAAAAGACGGAACATCGCCTGTTCTTCCCAGCCCTCAAAAGTACACATAAAGACTTTATTATTCATCTTCGTATCCATCAAAGCATGATACGCCCAATTAACCATCCAAATGGACTTCCCAACATTTGTCCCAGACAGTCCAACTGTGAGTGTGGATTTAGGGACTCCGCCACCGAGACTCGCGTCAATCGTTGGAAGATAAGTTGGGATTAGCTCGAGATCTTCAGCCGATCTGTCAAGAATTGCATTGATATCCTCAAAGCCAAATGTCTTCGCGCCCTCAAATGACGCATGTGAGAACTCGGTGAAAGCTTTCTCAATGACCTGGAATAGATAATCCGGATCTTTGTTCTGATTCTTCACTAGTTTTTCGTTCATCTGCCAAGCAAAGGCTTTTTTACAAAAATTTGTCAGCTCAGATCTTATATATTGATGATCCCTCATCAGCTGCGGATCTACAATCCGTCGATAAAGCATCATATACTTCTCTTGTCGATCTGGTGGGAACTTTAAGATCTCATTTTTCAGCTGGATCCGGCTAGGAATGATTTTCAGATCCTCATATATCTTTCCGATGGTAGTAAAAAACCAGCCGTAATATTCATTCTTGAAATATTCAGCCTTGAGATAACTCAACCCCGTATCGCAGAAATGAGAATCGAGCATCATCAGTTCTAACACACCAAGTTGGAAATGATCATCGTAAACGAATTTTTTTGAACTCATAACTTCCCTCACAATAATAATACCCAGAAGCTCCTAAAGAGGAGAAGACAAAAAAAATTAATTATTTTAACTTTTGTTGTATCCCTTTTTGGGACACGTGTAGTATTACTATAGTAGGTATATAGAATGGATAATTAGGTCCGTTTCGATTGGATAGATCCCCTCAACAAAATCGACAATATCAATAAGATCGATCGCATCGATCAATAATCGATCAAAAGCGCTGCCTCCGCAGCGCAAGCACTTGCCAAGGTCATCGAGTTGGATCGTATTTGCGTAAACGGATAGGTCTAACTTTTTCAAAGTTGGAGATGTCTGGGAGATTTTGACCTCTTCCGCGCTCGCCGCCCCGAAAGGGCGGGAGTTCGCGCAGCCGCTATGCTGGCGATCGAACATTCCCTGAAAAACATTGACCCTTTTTTGGCGCTCGTCGGTATAACCTATACATGGTAGCAGGAACATTTATCATTCTCGAAAATAGCAATGGGCGCGTCATAGGCGTATCCCCATCCCAGTTGGCCAACATCCAAAAATTTGTGGCTTATTTCGACATGAAGCTTTTTATTAGATATAGATGCAATAAAAGGTTCGCCGACAAATGCAGAACGTCTTTAGTGGAACCCGATGGAACTTTTCCCCTGGGTCTTTTTCACCGCGTCAAACATCAACTCGATTTTATGAGAATAAATTATCAAATAGTAGACAATAGGAAGCGACCGGGCGGACGCCCGGTTGGCTTCGTACAAAAATGGCCAGAACCTCCGGCCTATCCGGAACAAAATGACTGTGTAAATGCTTTGTTTAAAGCTGAATCAGGGATCGCGATCATGCCAACAGGAGTTGGGAAGAGTCGAATTATAAAAGATTCAATCCAAGTTGGCCAAAGGCGTTCAATCGTCGTGACGCCATCCACTATATTAAAAGAGCAGACTGCGGAATACCTTTCAGATTGTTTTGGCTCAGATCGAGTCTCTTTATTTTCTCCACGCGGAAAAGATAAGGACGTTTTAGTTATCAACTATCACGCTTTCAAGTCACAAGATCCACGCCGGTTTAAGGACTATGACGCGGTCTATTTCGATGAATGGCAACACGCGCAAAATGAATCGATTAGGGAATCTGTTAAAGATCACTTAACCATGTTTCACAAATACGCCTTAACTGCCACCAATTACACCAATGAAAAAGACGCAGCGATCCTTTTGGAGTGTGTCCTTTCTAACACAGTTTATCAAATGTCGATCCCTTATGCGATTTCAAAGAGATACATCAAGCCGGTTCAGGCTATCTTCATTGAATTTGACAATGCTGGCATCAGCGAATTCAAAGCCGAAAAGAAGAAGGACGCCAATAAAGCTTACCAAGAAAATGAGCGGCGATTCATCACACAGAACTCATATCGAAATGAGATCTTTATGATGATAGCCGACCACATGAAAAGACAAAACATTCCAACATTGACGCTAGTCAGAAAGATCGAACATGGAAAAACACTCGCCCGCGGTGGAACCTTCCTTGAAGGGAAATCAGCCAAGACAAATATGCAAAAGATTCATGCATTCAACAATCGTGAGATCGATCACATTACGGGGACGACTGTCATTGGCGAAGGTGTTAACACTAAAGCCTGTGGAGCGATCCTCAATGCCGGAGCTGGTAAATCCAAACCGGAGCAGATGCAAAGGATCGGACGCGCCTGTCGCCTTGACCCACTTCTTCAGATTGGCTTCTACTTCGACGCCATCGACAACGGATGTAAATCGCTAAAAGCCCAATCCAAGACTAGAATTAAGAATTATGAGACTGAATATGGGATGAAAGCGAAGATTTTAAAGGCCGATACAATTCAAAATGCACTAAATCCATGAACGTTTGGTCTTTTGTGTCGCGGTCTCCATCCCAATCACAGCCACTTCTTACCAGATGAGAAATTTTTCCCTCATTGTATAAGACTTTAGCCGTTCCTTGGATCCAGCCTGCGAACATATAGAATCCGTCGCGATCATTCCATCTTATATGGGGGAGGGTGAGAAAGTACGGCGCCGTATCCCAGGCCATTGATGGCGTGGAATTATGCTTACCCTTTGGCCAACGGACTCGAGATTTCCCCTCTTCAAAATATTCATTTTGCTTTTCTTCGACTCGATGGCCCTCGAGAATGGTGCAGTCATAACTTTCAACTACACAATTCATAATGATTTGAGCATCAATATGACAGGTTAGAAGTCTTTTTTTAGATGTTGAGCTAAACTTATCATTTAACTTCACTGGCGAACTTTTTTCTGAGTTTTTCTCTTGATTCTTCGATGACTTCTTCTGGGATGTTATTGATATCATGGACTTCTCTGGTTTCGATGAGCTTTTGAGGCACTGAAACAAAATCGAGCTTCCGCTCAACAAATTTTCTTTCGATTCCTGTTTTTGAAAATAAGACCAAAACCACATTATCCTTCTCTCTTTCGATAATTGGCGCAGCGTCCTTTTCACCAATACACATAATATGAAAAGGTTCTTTCTTTAAAATAATGCAGCATCCAAATTTTATCATCAAACTATCCTCATATAAGCTATTACCTTTAAAAACTGTGGAGCGTCAAGGAACACTCCGCCCACCAAATCACCCGCAATTGCATGGACGTGGTCAATATGAAGCCTGCGATCTCCGCCGATCTCTAATGTTGAAGGTGGAGTTGGAGAGACTCCGCCTGTAAACCCAGTATGATCATGCTCAACATTATGCGTTTGATTAAAACCAACTGCGCCCGCTAAATTGGCCGCTGCAACAGGACTTGTTTGATTATTCGAACCTGTTCCGGATACAGCGGTGGATACTTTATTAGACATACTGGTATTTGCATCAACAGCTGTTTTGATTTGATCGGCTGTTGTAGCGCCTGAGACAAAATTTACTTTAAAAGTGTTGCTGTCAATTATAGTAATACTGAGAGATCCGGCTGCTACATATTCAATTGAGATATTATTACCATTAACGCCTGAATCATTAGCCGTATAGGTTAAATCTTGAATCGTCAAAGCGGCGAATGTGGCTGCAGGAACATCATTTGAACCTGCGGGTCCCGACGCTACTCTCGGATATTTATCCTGATAATTTGGTGTAAATCTCGTATCAATACCAACTGTACGAATTGGACTGTTTGGATTGGTGATCTCGCCTCCATCGGCTTCTTGCCAAACCGATAAATCGATCGGAGGAACTCCGTCTTGATTGACCTCAATAAAAACAATGGATCTAATCGGCCTGAGTTCTAGGAGCCAATTGCTATTCTGAACCATCTTTCGAGCGGCCTCTTCAACCATTGAGGCTTCATTTTGAACCTCTTCCTTATGAACTGCAGTATAGATTGGTGGAACTATAACGCTCATTATTGGATCCTCATATAGAATTTGACTCCAACAAATGGAGGATCAACCGCCACACTGCCAAGAGATGAAGAAATAAGGTGAGCGTGAACAAAAGCTGATTCTTGTAAATCGTTATCTTGGTCAACGCCTTCCGGAGAGGTAAATGTTCCCGTTACCCCCAAATGATCATGATCAAAAACAGTTGCTATATTAACTCCGCCCACCTCTCCACTTTGACCAAAAACTGTTGGAACCTTGAGGTATCTATTGAGCATGTTTGGTGTAAATTTTTGAGATCCGCCTATCGTTCTTAGTGGGCTGTTTGGATTTGTAATCTCTGATCCGTTACATTCTTGAAAGACATTTGGATCTGGAGTTGGAACGCCTGCTAAACCAACTAAAATCGGAACTATTTCGCCAATTGGAATCAATAAGTCCATCAGAGTTATATTGGCCGCAAGCTCTGTGGCCAATTCTTGGCTTGAAATAATTCCAAACAATGCTTTATCATCATCTATCTGAGCGGCCATTATTTATACCTCACATAGATGTGATATCGAATATTCAAAGGAATGATATTCTCAGTTGGAGATAGGTCTAAGCTTGACGCATGATTATGAGAGGCGCCTGCGGGAGCTTCATTGTCACTGTCCGCCTGGAAGTCTGGTTGTCTGTTATCTTCAAAGCTAATTGCGTTAGCATGACTAAGATCAACAGTTTCAGAACCGCCTGTTGTAAACGGTCCACCAGTTAAATGCTTTAAAAACTTGTCTCTAAAATCAGGAACATTAACCCCATCTAATGGAGAGTCGGAATCACTGATCAAAGTCCCATCGCAGAACTGCCAAATATCTGAATTCGGATCTGGAAGGGCTGGACCACTTACCGGCTGAATGTCTCTGTGGAGTTGGAGACAAAATCCAATCGGAAGATTTCTCTCAACCCAGGCATGATTGTTGATTGTCTTTTGCCAAATTGACGTGGCTATACTGGTCCCAAAATCAGCCTCTAATGATCCAACAAGCGCAGGTCTAAGAATTGGAATATTAATCACCCTTTTCTCCTAGATTGGTGGCGTGAAAGCGATTGGATGTAAGACATATGGAAGTCGTCCGTTATCAAAGTTATGAGCCCCCGACCTTTGTTCTTCGATCTCTTCTGTTTGGATCGATGGATAGCCTGTCGTCGGCTTGGTAAAGTGAGTATAGAACGCGCTTTGAGCCTGAGCAACATCAGACAGAGGTGCAAACTTCAAATAGTGTCCTCCGGAGATGAATCCGGCTGTGTTTTTGATTGTGTTGAGGACTGAGAATCCCGGGACTGCGTCGAGTGTGATGACGTTTCCTGAGACTCCTGTAATTTTTCGCGTTTCAACCGTCGCCTGCGTTGTTCCATTGATGATAGATACCTGATAATCCGTTGCCCAAGCCAAACCGCCAATTGCGGAGCTACGTGTTTCAGGAATATCCGGCCCACTTCCTTCAATAGTAAGTTCATCTCCACTAACCCCCGTAATTATTCCGACCGGAGCAATAACTCCAAGCGTTCCCAAATTTGTCAAAACTATAGGATCATTCTGTCCACCCGCAATAACTCCAGCAGGCTCAAATCCTGAAAAAGCCGTACTCCCTAAAGACCAAAGTTTTAAACCGAACTCCATGGTATCAAGATCCATTGTGATTTTACGAACAAAGCTTGGAATGTTTGCAAACCTTCGCCCAGTAACTTCGCCATCGATAATATCTGTAAAATTGATATTAAAAAACACGTTTGGCTGAGTAAATAGAAATCTAAATCCAACAGTCACATCAACAAATTCCGGATCAGCGGCTGCCAAACGAACAAAGAGAGGCATTAGAATATCTAAATCAGATCGGCGATAAACACTGGGAAGATCTAAAGGCTTTTGAATTTCCTTCTTTGCCAACTCAACTCCAGTTGGAGAGATGTAATTGTCTGAAGAGATCCCTTTCCCGGTGAATTTATTCTCTTTATATGAAGCGATCGCTGCATTGAAATATTGATTAAACTCCCTCTTTGGCTGGAAAGTCCCCATTTTAATATCGCCCTCTCTGAGAGTGTCTCCAGTAGTGACGAAATTGCTGAAATTAATATGGAACAATGAGAATTTTGTGAATCTCAAATAAAAAGATGTGTTGAATTGAGTCAATAGTTTGTGAATCTCTTTAATTACTGTCGACTTTTCATCAATTACAAGACGAGCTTTAAAATTAGACAAATCGATTCTGGCTGTTTCGTTCCAAAGAAGATCGAAATCAGCGGAAGTCTTTCCAGCAAACGACTGCAAGAGATCCCTGGCAATAAATCCCGGATTATTGTTCGCATCTGCTAACTCATTGAAATTATAAATGGAAAGATCTGTGAAATTCATAAAGAATAAAGTTCCGTCAATGGAATATCCGACCCCAACTCCATTTGTAAATGAACTATTCACATCAACAGATAGATCAATTGTTGAGACCAGCGCTCCGGTTGTTTCATCGACCCTATAAACCTTATTTGTATTGCGATCCATGACGATCAATTCGCCCAAATTTACATCATGAGCTGTATCGGAAACATCTGTGGCCGTGGATTCAAAAGCGGTTCTATTAAAAGAGGTGGATAGAACTGGAGAAGGTCCGCCCAAAACATCAATCCGGTAAAAAGTCCCGTTATTATTATCGACCAATGTCATGATGTTCCCATCATCGATCGATAAAGCTCCGCCTTGAATCAACGCTCCGACTCCCGCCACAGAAGCTGTAGTGAAAGAAAGCCCAACAGATAAATCCGACAAAATAAACCTGTAAACTTTTGACTGAGTTGGTTCAAAGACCCAAAGAGTGTCGTCAATTTGATGAGCCATTCCTGTCAAGCTTGCTATAGAGCCATCGATATCAGAATAAGCAATTGTTCTGAGAGTTTCCCCTGCGAATGCAAGCTCTTTTATTTCTAAAGCTGTATTGTCAGCAAACCAAAAAGATCCACGTTGGTTTAATCCGATTGATAACGTCAAAGGCTGAACTGTTGGAATAAAATCGGCCAATCTTGTGACCGACATGACGTTGATTTTCTTTCCCTTGCACTTTACTGAGACGCGATCACCAGATTTAAATGTGTATTGAGTTGTCAAAATGGTGAAAGCATCGGTTACGGCCCAAGTTCGACCGCTTGTGAATGTCAAAGCGCCTGCTGTGACTACGGTCACAATATTTGGAACTGTGTCATCATTCGCATAAACCTGATCACCAACCTGAATTCCCGCTGTTAGGAAATTTTGCCCTGAGCTTTCAGCCAATATAGAATTCAAACCCGAACCAACCCCAGGCTTGCCTCTCTCGATCACAGAGACTGATTCCTCAAGGCTTATTCCACCCTTTGGAACGATCACCCGCCCAAGATCTGGCTGAATTGTTAGAGCCGCATTGATGAACTTAACAGGCCCATCTCTATCTTCCGTCCTGTTTGATCGGTGAAGAAATATCTCGGTAATTGATTCCAAGGCATTTTCTGAAATATTCCATACAAACTGAGTTGCTCCAGATTCTTTGGCGTTGGAACAAATAGCCTCCACATTTCCAAAAGAGCTGATATCAGTTGTCCAATCCCCATAAACGATTGGCAGAACTGAGCCAATCTGATCATCATCAACATCCGGGAAATTACTTCTATCAAATGTCAAAGTTGGAATAGAGATGTCATCATCCTCGAATTGATCAAAGCATTTCAGACGAATCTCTGTGTCTGTGCTAACAAATCCCTTCTTTGATGCAACCCGACCCTTAAAAACTTCAAAATAATTTGAAAAAATCTCACCAAAACCAACTCTTATAATAACTTCAGCCCCTATCCATGGAACAAAACTGGTCCCCTGTGGCATGAAGTCAGAAAAGAATCCATCTCTGTTATTTAAAGTTAGATTTAAATCGCCGATCTCAAAATTCTCAGCCAACCACTCACCCAAAGATATTTTAATGGATGGAGATTTCTTAGCCCTAGCCTCATAGAATCTCGGGAGACCGTCTTCATCTTCAACATAAATATTTCGATTTGATACTCGAAAAGTTGTGCTATCGGTTAAAATAATGTCGGCAATCCACTGCAAATCAATGAATGGAAAGGCTTGATCTAAAAGAGTTTGATTGAGTTCAGCCCCACCTCGAAGCCAAACACATCTGTTGATAGCGCTAGCAATAACATCAACAATTGTTGTCCCTGCAGAAAGACCAGACCCTTCTGGACCACCAGCAACAAAGTTGAGATCTCCAACAGCATTCAGATCTCCAACCTGATTCCCGGTATAAACCCCGCTTTTTTGATCTGTTGATTTGCAGTCTGACATTTTATCCGACCTTGTACTTCATCCAGGCCCCATAAATAGATCCCGCTGCCATAATAAACCACATCACGCCCTTTAAAATTTTCAGAGCAAAGTCTCTTCCTTTTCTTTCGATTTGGCTTTTTTCAATCTTAGGCTTCATTTCACCTACATCCACTTCAAGGGATTTTATTTTTCCGCTATGAGAAGTCAATAAAACAGTATTTTTCTGATTGCAGTCATTGTATTCATCAAGACGCAAGTGGAGACGGTCATTATCTTCGCGATGATTACCGTTCATCGTTTCGATTTGAGTTGTCAAATTCTTAATGAGCATAGACTCGCCTTCATTCATTAATAGAACTCCTCTACAACAAGCTCTCCTCTAAAGCCGTCGCCGCCATCTTGAGCGCTTTGACTATTTCCCAAGGCCGCTCCGCTACCACCGCCGCCAGGAGATAAAGCGTTTATACCAGCTTCAACACCACTTGAAACAGCTCCACCTCTAGTTATTCCACTAAAAAGAGAATCGCCACCGTTACCAGCAATAGCAAGGGCAATAACCGCTTCCGACCATGCAGAAGTTCCGCTGCCACCCTTCATATTAGTGTCTCCACCAGAACCAATTCCTCCAATACCTCCACTGGCAACTTGTCTTCCAGCAGTAACGAACCCAGATATACCACCAGCTCCACCCGTAGCAGAAAGAAGAGAGCCAAAACTTGTCGAAGTACCGGCTGGTCCATTACCAGTTCCACCCGTTCCGCCAGCGCCAATGGTAACAGTCTCTCCGCCATCACTTATCAAACTAGCGTCTATTAATTCCTCAGAAGATCCACCACCAGCTCCGCCACCACCAGAACTGTAGTCTGAACCGCCAGTCGCTAAACTTCCTCCACCAGCTCCGCCACCAGCAACTAACTTGACTTTAACATAAATTAATCCAGCGGGTTTTGTGTAGGTTCCGTCAGCAGTAAAGGTCTGGACAGTTGGTAATTTAGAAGGCCTAGCTCCAATAAATCTAAAGTCGGGTAATGAATGTATAGATATGTAATTTAAATTTACATCTTGAGCAGCACCATACACTGCACCAGCCGCACCAGTGTTTTGTGTCACCCTTACACTTGCAGTATCACCCCTAACCATTTCTATTTGGGCAGTACCAACCATGTGCAAAAATTCCGTACCTGTTACAGTAGCTTCATATCTAAAAAGGTATTTAGATAATGAGCCATTTTTATATAGCTGTATAAATGCAGTTTCACCATCAGTCCAATTAGCGCTAGAGTCTACAGCTATAGCAGCACTAAAAAAATATGATTTTGTACTAGGTGCTGTAAAAATTCCTGTAGTAGGATTAAAAGAGTTATGTGTATCTTTTATCTCAGTATCATAGGGTATTGTAACTAATGTTGCATTAGGTAGAGATGTTGCAGTTGCATGGCTAGACTCTACAATTATAGTCTGTTGATTAATTTCAAAAGATGAAAGAATAGCGCCCGCATTAAATTCAACTATAGGCACTCTAAGAGTTACTGTAACCGCAGTAGTATCTGAAAACAATACATCTGCATTAGCAGGATTAAATGGACCCCCCGTACTTGCTTGCTGAGAAGTATCATCTATGAAGTGAACAGTTGTCGTTGAGGCAACACCGAATGAACCGCTTTTAAAATTTGCTGCGTTAACTACCGCTTGTCGCCAGTCTCCAAAACCGTCTTGAGCTGCGCCCGATGTGGCTATTGTTCTTCCATCTGGTATGGTGAGTGTCCCTGCGACTGAAGCGACTGTTCCAGTAGTAAATTCACCACGTATAAGCATGTCTGGACCGTCTTGCCTGAACTCGAAGTCTTCGCCGGAGGTTGTTCCAAAGTTGGTCAATATCGGAGTGAAGCTCTCCCACTCTGTTTGTATAGGTACACCAAAAAAGCTCTCTGGATTCGCCTCAACAGAATCGATAAAAATATCAAAAGCTGTAACATCAGCCGTCGTTGAATGAATTATCAACCTATACGCTGTTGAATCAACTGCAGCCTGAAATGTTCCAATAAATTGAGCGCTGGTTGTTGTAACGAGAGAGCCGTCTCCGCCTGATGATGTAACCGGAACTGGCGTTGTATCGTTAGTTATATCGTAAACAAATACCCTATAATGTTCATCAATATATCCAGCCCCAGTCTTATATTTAAAGGGGATCTGTATAACTCGACCTTGCTCAAAAACATCAATATCAAACTCAACACTGACACCTTCGCCAAGAGCTGTTCCTGCGCCTAACTTCTCAATCTTTGCACTTGTTGTTCCGGCTAAAACTTCACCAGCCACAACCGTTTGAACAATAGAAACTTTTGCAGGAGTTCCGCCAGCCCCAGTCTCAGGAATGGCTGAAGGGACCGCGTCTTCATAATTTACCCAATCACCAATTCCACCCTCAAAGTTTGAATTGTCACCTATTATAAAACTTTTAGCTCCACCACCTCCGGCACCAGCTGCAGCCTCTTCCCAGCCACCCTCTCCATTCACACCTTTAGAAGTCCAGATGTGTCCGATCGTACCTTCTGAACCATCTTCATTTATAATAGAGCCTCTAGCTCCCCCAAAACTTGTTCCAATTCTATTTATTATGTCGCCTGAATCAGCTGTCCCCGCAGAAACATTTCCAGTCCCGGTTACATTGTCACCAGATTTAGCTGTAGTGTTTGAACCTGTAATAAAATCAAGTCCTCTAGAACTTGTAGTCGTTTGATTTTCTGTAGTAACTCCAAAAGGCTCTTCTGTTGCCCCTGTTGCAGCACCTAAGCCCCTAAGAACTCCATCGTTGAAAGTACCATGGCCATTGCCTACAATGGCGCCTCTCAATGAGCCAAACAATGTTGTGCCATCTGTTGCAAATGTTTCTTTTATAAATCCATTACCGAAATTATCAGATCCGCCGCCTAAATCTATAGCGCTACTAGCGGGAATTAAATCTTGATTAATAGCCGTTGGAGATGTCAGATTGCTTAAAGCTGTATTAGCGCCACCAGCTGAACCAATATCTAAACAACTTCCCGTTCCAGAGTTACAAAATTGAAGTTTGCTAGTTGAATCCAGCCATCTGAAAAGAGGATTAGAAGCTCCTGATCCTTCGTCGAATATAAAGAATTTATCAGACCCCAGACCATCGCCGACCGTCGCGGTATTTCCGCCAAAAGTCGCATTTCCGGCGCTTGAAATAGTTGTCCCGGCATCAATAGATCCGCCAGAAGTCACATTTCCCAACGCTGCATCGATGTTTCCAGCTGTTGCTGTGATATCTGTTCCGGCTGTGACTGTAGTTCCAGCCGAGACGGACCCGCTTGTCGAAGACACATTTCCAGAACTTGACGTGATATTGTTTACAGCTGTGACTTCATCGCCTGCGACAACATCGCCTAATGTGGCTGTAACATCTCCGGTTGAAGCTGTGACGCCCGTTCCGCCAGTGACCGTAGTTCCGGCCCCTAAAGCTCCAGACGTGTCTAGATCTCCAGTGACATCAATCGACTTGTTGAAATTCCAATCATCCTGGGCTGGATCGGCGATTATTGTTGGATTGGATCCACCAAGACCATTTAATGCTCTAAGAACCTTTTGATCAGCTGTTAATCGGCCCCACTCTATATCGCTGGTTCCATGTTTTGTTGGAAGAGCGCATGATACCGATGAATAAAAAACCAATAAAATTGCAATATGATTAATAAAATTCTTCACCTAAACCTCCGTCAAATTACCTATATAGTCATTACCCGTTCCCAAATCATCTAACTCTTGAGTATTATTTGTAAAATAATTATCTCTAAGCATTACATTTTTTGAAGCCGCCGTCAGTCTGATCGTAACATCTCCACCAGCGATAAAATCCTTAAAGCGGCCATTAAAAATCCTAACTCTATTTGATTGAATTTCAAGACCTACTGTAGCCGCGCCTTTAACGAAGTCGGCCCCGGCTTTAAATTTTAGAGATATGTCATCTTGATCAATAACCTGCTTTACATCAATTAAATCAGTTGAAGCATAAAGGATATTTTTAATATTCGCGATGTTGGGATCAGCCATCACTTCATTGATTGTGTCGTGAGTTTTGAAATCTCCACCAATCACAGCATCCCATTCTGGATCGACATTCCCTTGACCTAATCTAATTGAAAGTCCTGACAGCTGTAGAGTGTTGTCAAACCAGATTAAATCATCACCAAGACGAGAAGCTATTCTGACAAAATTCTCACCCTTGGCAACTGTCGTCGCAACGATAGGAGCTTGATTCACAATATTTTGTCGATCCAATGCAATATATAGATGCTCTCCATCCAAAATAGTGATCGGAGATTCGGCCACAGCGATTCTATTTTGAATCCCCTCATCAGGAATTTGGATCTCAAGATTTTCAGTAAAGACAAGCTCATCGCTGTCGCCAAGATCCCAAGAAATAGTCGAATTATTCTGTGTTTTTATGAATAGTTTGTGATTTGAAATATTCTCATTGAGAGTTTTCTGAACACTTTGAACCCTTGGTCCGGGAAGATTGGCCGCGACCGCGTCCTCCAAAGACATTTCACCCTTAAAATTGGATTCTTTGTTAACGTCTAAACGCCCTTGGAGATAGGCTTTTCTCAACAAAACATCGGCGTTTCCTTCATGAAATGAAGCTGGGATAGTCAGCTCTTCTTTGTTAAAAGCAAAGGAATTGGCGTCAATTCCGCCATTTAAGAACGTTTCAGCCACAGGAGAGGTTTGGAAGTTGCCAGCCGTTCCTGTGATGGTTGTTGTCAACAAGGCCAAAGCAGCCGGAAAGCCGTCAATTGCAGCTTTTACCTGAGTTGCTGTTGAAGATCCGGTTTTGAATGTGACACAGATATTTTTGTCATCAACGACAACAATCTCATTTCCAGGATCGCCGACATTATCAGCCCCATTCTCGAGATTTGTCGGTCCTTGGACAACTTGAGCTGTCGACCCCGTTCCGCTAACAACAGTGTCCACCAAAGCAGCCGCTGCTCCAAAGGCATCAATGGCCGCCTTCAGCTGATCAGCGTCTGAGACGCCTGATTCCATGCGAACTAGGATGACGGTTCCATTGACTGAGACAACCTCATTCCCGGCGTCACCAATCGCAGCCGCTCCATTTTGGAGAAAGGTTTGAGCCTGTATATCTTGAGGAGTTGAGTCGCCAACAAGAGCAATTGTGTCGACCAAAGCAGCCGCTGCACCGAAGGCTAGAATAGCGTCTCTGATGTTCTGAACGGTAGAGACCCCGTCTTCAATTTGGACGCCAATATCGTTGGTAGATACCGAAACAACCTCAGCGCCCGCCGTGGCTCCGGCTGTGTAGGTGATATTGATTAAATCCCCAGCAGTCCCTCCAACGTCGGCGATATAGCGAATCCCTTGGATATCCCTTTGAGACTTCACAGCCGCGATAAAATCGATGTATTCCAAAGAGATATTGTTCCCAGCAGCACCCGCTGTATCGGCTGTAAAGGTCAAATCCTGAATAATTTTAGAAGCTGCGGTGAGAACGGATCCGGCCTTATATTGGATTGAGATCTCATTGCCTAAAAATCCAGCCAATTTGGATTCGAATTCCAGATCTTCAAGAGTTAATTTGGCCAAAATTGCAGACGGTTGGAACCTTAAATTATGGTCTCCAGCCAAAGAATCGGTAACCCCATCTCCAAAATTTTTCTGAGGCTGCTCATCATAAGAATCAATATTTTCCTGATTGAGATCGGTTCCATTGTCGACAGAAAAAGTGAAGAAATCTCCAACTATAAAGAGAATTCCGCCCTGCTGGATCGTCAAAAATACTTTCTTATCCGCATCGATAAACTCTGTCCCAATGATGGCTGTACCAACCGGACCATCGACATCACCAACAACGCTAAAAACTGTAGCCGGAGCAACGGCTGTGCAAGTGACTGTATAAGTTTGCTCAATTGTGAAGTGCGTCAGCTTATTTATTGTTAATGTCCCATTTCCAGTACCTGTCAGAACCGGAGCTGAGGAAATTATAGGATTCTTAAAAATACTTTGGCTCATTAAGACACCTCTTCAATTCTGAGCGGGAAAGAGACCCTCTGTTCGACTGTAAATGAATCAGTTGGAAGGGTTGCCAGCTGTCCCCATAATGGAAAAAAGCTCGGATTGTCTCTATCAATAACCGTCAAGAATGGTTTTGTTGTTTTTACATTTTCAAAAAGATCCTGCATCCCTTCATAATTTACATTGTCGGGAGCTACTGTCTGGATGCTTTTAAAGTTCAGACTTAAGGCGTTGTGGACAATCATCTCATTGCTTTGGCGAAAAAAGCCCTCAGTTGTCATTTTTTTAGATCTGTCGACTCTTGAAACTGAGAAATTGTCAGTAATATCCTCGTTTTTGGTCGATCCAGCGCTAAAAATAAAGGACCGGCCACCAACAACACGACCCATCTCAACGAATCCACAGGGATTTGTCGGATCCAGAATGATTATTTTGTAGAATTCAAAGGATGCGGCGAAATCTTGAGCCAAAACAAGGTTTTTCCCCCTGGCAGGAACCGGAACAACCTGAGAAAAGGTCGGAGCGGCGAAATTATTGTCGATATTTGCCTGTATTGTAATCACCGCAGAGCTTGTGAAATTATGCCCACCGATGAAAAAAGTGTCAATTTGGGTAGTTAAATCAGCCTGTATAACGATTTCTTGCTGTAAAACGCCAGCAGATCGCCAAATCTTCCGGGTAGAGTCTTCAAACATATTCGCTTTGTCAAAATCTCCCGCAGCTGTTGAGGTCACTGAGATAATTTTCTGACCTGGATTCACCAAATCGCGATTGCCCAAATCAAATTGATGTAAAAAGCTGATTCCCTTAGTCGTCGACATATTAAGCTCCCACCACACCGGCTATATTGATGATCGGCTCGCCCTGTTCGCTCTTTTCGCGAAGAATGTCCTTCACAGCGTTGGCTAATTCCTCAACTCTCTCCTGAGAATCAACAGATCCGATGTTGATATTGAACACATTTCCGCCGCCAACTTCTCCGGAATTAATCTTTTGAGCCGCTTCTCTTATATCTGCGTTAGCTTCCGGCTGGAGAACCCCTTCACCCTTTGAGAGAATAAAAGACTTTCCATCTAAAGACCTTGGGATAAAGTCCAAACCTTCATCGGCTTGTCCACCAGTGATTGGGGCTGTTGGAGCTGCGCCTGTGGAAGCTCCCGCGAGGCCTCCACCGAATGTTTGAGCTTTAATTTTTGCAATTTGAAGCCCTCCCGCTGCAACGGTAGTTGCGGCTAATATTGGACCTATTATTGGACCAAGTTTCAGGGCAGCTGTTACTCCTTGGGCTATATTGACTGCTGCAGAAGCAAGAGCAGCTGTTTTGCCAATATTAAAAAGCTTTTTACTAGCTGCACCGGTTAAAGTAGCCAACTGATTCAAGCCACCAACAGCGGCTTGAACTTTCTCACTTTCAAAGAAAGCCGAAGCTTCTCCACGCTCTCTAGAAGCTACTTTAAAATCCAGAGTTCTTTGCTTTTCCAAAGCCTCAAATGTCTTGCCAGCAAACTTTAGTCGCTCAATTTCTCTTTTAGCGAATTCCTCTTTTGATTTTTCTCGCCGAATATCTGATTCAATTTCAAGCTGTTCTCTTGCAATCCGAAATTCAGCTTCGGTTTGATTTTTATTAGTTAACCTTTGTCTAAGAGCAGCATTCTCCATTTCTTCTTGAAGAAGCAAAATTTCTTGCTGCTTAGCCAAACCTTCCGGAGTTACGCCAAGAGCATCAGCGACTTGTTGAGCTAACTCAATTTCACGCGTGGCCACTCTTTGAGCCGATTCGATTCTGACTTGAGCTAGCCTCTGAGCCGTCTCTTGTTCACTTAAAGCATTTGATTGTCTAAAAGCTTGAATCTGCGCCTGTTGTTGTTGAACTATCAACACCTCAAGATCAGCCAAAGCCTGAGCTTCGCTGGCCGTTCCTGCTGTGTTTTCCGCCCTTATTTGTGCAAGCTTCAATTGTTTTTGTTGTTCAGCTGTTAAAGCTAAAGACTGTTGTGCATCAATATTAGCCTTAAAGGCGGCTAATTCAATTTGATCCGCATTTAACCTGGCTTGAGTCATCGCTAAAATACCGGCTTGAGCAGAAACTGTCTCGAGATTTCTTTTTTCTAGAAGAGTATTGGTCAAAAGGTTGATTTCTCGATTTCTTAAATTTACTTCCATTTGAAAAACAGCATTCGCTTGATCTTGTCTGATCGCTATTACTTTATTTGAAACTTCTTTTGCTGATAATAGATTCTGATTTTTCAAAGAATTTAGTCTGGCAGATTCAGCTTTTAATATTTGCTGATTTAATTTCCTTTGATTGTTAAGAGCATCAGTAGGAGCTAAACCTTCTTGGCGAATATTAGCCAACTGAAGTTGTTTTTCCTGCTCAATAGAAATAGCCACAGTTTTTTGAAATTGTAAATTCTTTCTGAATGCGTTTAATTGCCTGCTTCTAGCATCCAACTCAGCTTCTTGAACCTCAGAGATCCCCGCCAAAGCATTAGCCGTTATCAATCCACGCTCAATCAAAAGATTGGCTGTTAGAATTTCCACCCTTTCACGTCTAAAAGACTCCTCAAGAGATAGTCGAACCTGATTCAATTCATCAGTTAAAGAAATTGTTTCAAGACGCTCTTTTTCAAATTGAATTTCTATAGATCTGGCAGCTATTTGTCGACGAGTGATTGCGCCCTTTAGAGCCAATGCGCTAGCCGCGTCTTGGGCTTTTCTAAGTTTATCTTCAAAGAATTTTACAGCCTTATCAACTTCTTTTCCACTCTCCCCAGAATTCAATAAAAGAATCTGAGCCTCACTAGCTTTCTTTTGAATGTTTTCTATCTGTTTAAGAAGCTTCTTTTCCTCTTTTTCAAACTCTGCAAGCTGTATTGTTGGGGAAAATGAAGAGGCTTCTTTAAAAGCACTTTCCGCCTTCTTTTCCAACTCTTCCAAACCAGCCTCAAGAGTTTTAATCTTTTTAAGAAATTTCTCCAAACCAGTTCCGCTAACTTCGCTAGCGCTAGCTATACTTATAAAAGCTGAACCGATATCGCTCAATCCTTGAGAGGCTAATTTCTCAGCAGCTGTATTTAATTTATTAATTCTCTCCTGAATCTTTTTCATTGACTCTTCAGAAGCAGCAAAAGCATCTGGACCAAATTGGCTAAGCTGTTGCAAAGCCTGTATAAGTCTAAAAACATTAGCCACAGCTGTAGCGATAAGAGCGGCGAACACCTTGATCACTCCGCCTAAAACCTTCCCGATAACTCGAGCCAACTCAATAAAAATACCTATAACCGGTTCAAGAATGGTCGCAGTTCCAGCAAACGATTCTTTGAGATCATTCCAAATATCTGTGAAGACTCCCGTTTCAGCATCAATTAATTGAATCGCTTTCCGCAAAGCAAAAAAACCAACAACAACCGCTGCTATAATTGCACCAATTCGAGTCGCCAAAAAAATCAAAGCTTGAGCTGTAAAAGACCTAAGGGCCAAAGCCGCCTTCTTCAAACCGTTGACAAAGGCCCTTCCAAAAGCTTTCCCGGTAATTCTCGCTCCTGCCTCAAGTCCAAGTAATGATCTTAGCGCATTACCAGTCTGTCTTTGAAGGATCTGAAAAGAAGATTTCCCTACTTCTTTTAAACTATTAAGTCTTGGATTTATAGCTCCTAAGTTCCTAGCCATCTGCAATAAGCTGACATTAATAAATGGCAGGGATTTGGCGAATACTCCAGCCGCAGCTCCCCTCAACAAAAGAATATTTAAAGCTTTTACTGCATTAATAACCAATCCAATAGCCAGGGCATTTTTAATAAAAAATCCACTAACCTGAAATAGTCGACCCCCAAGAGCTTGCAAAAATCCAAGCATTGGAAGAATTGGTTTTGCAAATTCTGTCAAAGCTGTTGTTGCTCTAGCCAAACCAAATACAACCTGACCATTAATGATCTCAGCCCCTCGACCAAGCTCTGCATTTAATGTTATTTGAGTATTCTTTTGAAGTTTCAATCCTTTAGAATATAGATTGGCATTTAGTGTCGCGAATCCTGCAGCCTTTCCAGCTTGCTCCATAAGAACATTAAATCTAGCTTGACCCTTTTCAGCGTCGGTCAAAGATTTAAAGTTCTCTTTAACTTCTTTGGTCAAACCAGAATGAGCAATCGCCGTCTCATTTACATGAAGTCCAAGAGCAATCACAGATTGAGAGTTGCCATTCATGGCCCCAATTAAAGCCGTCAAAGTATCAATAGCTGGTTTATGCGCTCTCTCAGAAAGATCAATAGTTCTTTGAATTAATAACTCTTGCTGTTGTGTATTTAAATCAAAAGCCTCTGTGGCCGAAACAGTTTCCGCGACAAGAGCTTGCATGATAGAAGTTGTTGTTCCTGTGGCTAGAGAAGCATCCTCATTAAATTTTGTCCAAGTTGCAAGTGATTGAGTAGCTTCATCTTGAGACTTTGCATAAGATCTCACCGTTTGAGTAAAAGCAAATGTGTTCTTTTCAGCTTCTGAAAATGCATCAATTTGTTTAAAAGACGCCTCAGTTAAACCCGTTCCAATTTGTTGGATCAAACCCCCAACCAATAACAAAGCCTGTTGAACCAAAAGAACAAATCCGCCCAAAGCAACAGATAAAGCAACCAATCCTACTCCAGCAGCCTTACTAAACGCAGAATCAGCAAAAAGAAGTTTTAAACCTAATACCTGAAAAACACTAGAAGCTACAGAAGCTCTAGCCACCGATCCAATCAACCCTTTACTAAAAAGCTCTGTTGATTTTGCAGCCGCTCCAAAGGTTTGGCCAACCGCAGTCGTACCCGCCGCCGCCGCCTTTCCCGTTTGAATGATGTTAGTCATAGCCGCTCGAGTCAGATTCAAGTTATTTTGAAAAGAAACCAAACCATTTCTAGCAAACTGAAGACCTTTAACATTTAAAAGACCTAAATTTAATCTTAGCTTATTGACCTCTTTCCCTGACAAAACGGTTTTTGCAATCATCGATGATGTTTTTAATTCAGCCCGACCAATTGCAATCTCCATGGCCCCAACAGCCCTTGTGGTTGAATTAAAAAGGATGTCGACTCCAGCCAAGGCTGTAAAACCTAAAGCCGCTGCAGCCGTTGCCTCAACTACATCACTCAAACCATCAACAACTCTATTAAAAACAGAAGGATCGTTAATTTTTTGTAAAGATTCAGCAATATTTTCATTTTGTTGGATAAGCTTTTCGCTGGCTTGAGCGCCTTTGGTTATATTTTCTGTGGCTTTTTCATTAGCTTCGGCTACAGCCAGAAACTGTTTTTCTGATTTTTCGAGAGCTTTGACGAGATTCTTATCTAGAGAATCCCCCATCTTTTTGGCAGATGAGGAAAGGTCTTCATCGGTAACAATATTGACCTTTACTTGTTTTTCTAAAGCCACTTTCTCACCTTTTCGATCTCACCTTAGAAGCTGAATCGTTCTTTTTATTTTTGCGATCCATCTCCGCTTTGTGCTTTTTTTCCAATTTCCTTTGGAACTCTTGACTCATAATGTCCAAGTGTTCAAAAACATCCAAACAAAACGCCGTTGATCCGCTCATATCAACATTGTGTGGCCAAACTTTATCCCGTCGACAGTTAAAATAAATTGATACAAGCCTGTTCATTTTGTGCTGGTTAAAGGTCATCGATCGAGGACATTGCTTGTAAGGCTTATCGTTGAGAATCATGGTCTTGGCGTCTTTATATTTTCCAAGACAGTTTCTCAGACTCTGAAGTCCAATGTCGCACTCGGCACAGTTGAATTTTTTGGCTCGATCATGATCAAGCCAAATATCCATGATGACCGTTAGGCGTTTTTTTCGTCATCCCCCATTGTTGTTCGACCCATAATAAAAGAGCCTAATTCTACAGCCACACCCATCTCAAAAAGATCCTCGGTGACATCAAAAATATCTTTCCCTTCTTGATATTTCTTGCAACCCGCATAAAAGAATTTGAGAAGCATGGTTGTAGTTTTTTCAACCTTAGCCGTTGGCTTGATATTCTTGATATCTTTAGGGTTTTTCAATTCACTGATGTCAGGCATATCAATTTTATAATGCTCTTCTTGGATCTCAGCTTGACGCGATCCGCCGATATTTTTGATATGAAAGAGTGTAGGCTCAACCCCTTCCTTCATTTTGAGCAATTTCAGCTCATAAGTATCCTCAAATTTCTTAAGGTTTTTCTCCCCCGTCGCCTTCTTGTCTATTGCTGGATCCAGCAATGAGACCGTTTTGAAGATATGCTTTGGATCAAGTTTCTTTAACATTTTAGCTCTCCCTATCGTTAGCCCAATAAAAAAGGCTTGGCCATAAAGCCAAACCTCTCATTCTTTATATACAATCTCCAAAAAAAGACCGTCTTTCGACGGCCTAGACGGGGTATTGG
>Ga0114923_10000120_pt1 | contig 60170 bp, 50 predicted proteins | sample SumtaG_FD_89578 | JGI IMG/M metagenome (GOLD analysis project Ga0114923, IMG submission 89578) | Deep subsurface microbial communities from Indian Ocean to uncover new lineages of life (NeLLi) - Sumatra_00157 metaG | ecosystem: Environmental > Aquatic > Marine > Oceanic > Sediment | place: near... | reverse complement strand
TCGTCAAAGACTTGCATTGTGTAGGGCAATACTGCATAGACCCAAAGTGCTCTTGTTAGATGAACCAACGAGTGCTCTTGATCCGATAGCGGCGAAACGAGTTAGAGAATTAATACTTGAACTCTCAAAGAAGTACAAACAAACATTCTTGATCAATTCGCATAATTTACCAGAGGTCCAGAGAGTCTGTGACAGAATTGCTATAATCGATGAGGGGAAGATTCTCCTTCAAGGAAGGACACAGGAATTACGTTCTAAGCTTCTTGCAAAACAAGAGTTTAGAATTCGTGTAGTTGGAGATGTCGAGAAGGCAGCTTCAATCGCTGGGTCCATGGGTTTTGTCGAAGACGTCAAACAAGAAGTTGACTCGATAATTGTTACAATCGAAGATCCAATGGAGAATAATTCGTCACTGATGCAGACCTTGATAATGCAAGGCATCAAAATCATTGAATTTTCTGAAGAGGCAGCAACATTAGAAGATCTCTACCTAGAGGTCGTAAAAGGAGGAATCTAAAAATGATGAAAAAATCTCTAACCGTTGCAAAGACGGATTTCAAGAATGCATTAGACTTGAGATTCGTGAAAATGGGATTGATTATGTCTGTAGCATTTGGTCCTGTGATGTTAATCTTCATGTATGTATCTCTTATGGCTTTAATACCCCCTTCAGAATTTGGTATTATTCTGGCGGTTCTCGGACCAATAGGTCCTTCATTACTAGGAATATTCGCAATAATTCCAACAACAATGATTTCAGCGAATGCGCTTGTAGGGGAGAGAGAGATGAATACACTGGAACCTCTTCTATGCACCCCCCTTTCAGACCGAGAACTTCTGTGGGGAAAAACACTGTCGGGTGCCATTCCAAGTTTGATTATTCTTGTAAGTAGCACAATTGCATCGGTTGTAGGTGTCGCAGTTCTTACTGTAGCCATGGGATATCCCATGTTGATAATATTAGACCTTCCAGGAATCTTCCTTTTGTCTACTGCTGTTCCAATAATGATCTTTGCTGTAATTGCGGTCACAATAATAATCAGTAGTCGTGTGACAAGAGTGTATGAAGCATATCAAATGACAACTATGGTAATATTGGTATTCATGATTCCTATGATTTTGCCAATGACGGGAATAGAAACTGGAGGTTCTGCTGATTTAGTTTGGTTTTCTAACATTACAACATTGATAATCGCTATATTGGTATTTGTTATCGGTTGGGCAATTGCACTGAAGTTATTCAACAGAGACAAACTTGTATCAATGGTATAAGAGAGAAAGGGGCTTAACGCCCTTTTCTTTTCACTCTATTTTCTTCAATCCCTTTGGATATCGTTTTGCTAAGTCTCTGTAGACTTCCTTGAATTTCACCAATTCCTCTTTGTGATGATCTTTCACATCGCTGATTATTTTGGCTGGAATTCCAACTGCAATTTTTCCATCTGGTACCTCGAATCGAGCTCGTACTACCGCACCTTCTCCTACGATCGACCAGCTTCCAACAATTGCGTAGTCCGACACAATAGCTCCCATCCCGATGACTGCATCATCTCGAATAGTAGCATTGTGGACAATACATCCATGACCGAGAGTGACGTTGTGCCCGATCATAGTATTCTCACCGGGTCGGGCGTGGATAATTACATTATCCTGAACGCTGACTCCATCTCCGATTTCAATCTCTCCATAATCGCCCTTGATAACGGCTCCTGGCGCAACATAACATTGCTCTCCAAGAGTAACCTTTCCGATTACAGAAGCTGTGGAACTGATGTATGTATTCTTTCCAATGACGGGAATCCGCTCTTCAAACTCATAAACACCCATCTTGAAACCTCGCATATACTATAACAACCGTTCGTTATTAGGTTGAAGGTTCGTATAAATCGTCTAAAGCTTATGCCCGAAACGCATAAGTCCTCGATTTCCAAACGATTTGACAGCATACACATTCATGCGAGGGAGTATACTCTTGTCAAAGAACGATGATATACCTCAATTCCCCATTTTACGTGGAGAATCTGTCAGTGAAAGTGGAGAATTCTCAGGAACTGCCAGATTAGTTTGCACACGAGAGGATTTAAACCGTGAATGGGCCGCAGATGATATTGCTGTTCTTGAATTAGATCTTGAATCCTTCTTCGAAGAAAATCCAAAAGCACTAGCAGATCTATTCAATACAGTACGTGTTGTTATCGCGGAATTTGGTGAATCTCTAGGTAATTTTGCTACAACCGCAACTGAACACACAGCGATTGGTGTTGTTGGGGTAATAGATGCGACACATGTTCTTGAGGATGGAATGCATATCCGACTTGAAGCAACTGAGAATCAGTGTGATATCTTTTTCATTGATTAGAGCAAAAATCAGCTCGTCTCTTTAATCATCAAGGCTTTATGCTGCATTATATTTTCTAAATTAGAGGTTTCACAATGGGAGATATAGAGGAAGTCATCAGTCGCAATTTTCTTCTTATTGACACATGGGATGTTAGACATGAACACCTCCTCAATACTGCATTTGGTGCCCTGCTGTTCGTAACCTATGGTGCATACATGTGGCTGCTATGTTCAATGACACCTAGCATCACTTCATCTCTCCTACTACTTGGTTCTCAAATTGGTCTTGGTTTACCAGTAACTCGAGCGTTCTATGACTTTGGAGTAGTAGCACGAAGACAGCTAAAATTCTATGATGCTGGTGTGCTTGGGAATGATTTTGAGTCCGAAGATCTAGGTATCAGTATTGGTGATGTTCCTCTGCTCTTTGAGAGGTTGGAATTCCAAATTAGGAAATATGATTCTGGAGCTCTAGATGACCTCAATGATCTTGTATGGTTCGCAATAGTTGTTTGGGCAGTGATATCCTCAGCTGGAATATTCAGCGATTATACAGGGCTCCCTTTGTGCCTCTTGGGAACTGTTGTGTTAGGAATAATGGGTCTTGTAAGCTATACAAGTGGCTACAAAACGGTTCAAGGAGATTCTTTTGAAGAAGATCTTCATCATCTGGAATACTATATCGAAAGATGCATCAAAGAAATCGATGACACAATACCCAAAGTAAATGGAAAGGTAATTCTACAGATTACAAAACGTGGCAAACAATCGGTCCTAATAGATATAATTGTTGAATTTGCATTACCATCGGAATCAGTCATTGAATATCATCTCGGATTATCGTCGCATAAGCCGGAGCGGGTCATCATCGTTGCTCCTCCTAAATCTCTTGATAGAGCGTATAGTAAATTCAAGAAACTTCCACTTGTGAAATCTTCCGAATGGACGCTTGAACAAGTTACAACTCAATCAGGTCTAATTATACGGATAGTGAATTCGAAAACTAAACTCTGTATTTGTGATCATTCAACTTTCGTAGTTAATCCAGAAAATGTTGAGAAGAATGTTCTCGCTTCAAAAGAAATCTTCTCAGATATCATCTCAATTCTGAAAACTTCTCTAGATGTCAATTGAAGAATGAAAATGACTTGATAACATCGATATTCATAATAACCTATGATTCCGAAGAACCATTGAAGATAACACATGGAGGACAAAATTGTTGAAGGTCAAGCTAAAAGTGGAAAGCAAATGGCTTGATCTTGAACGTAAAAGCATGTCCAAGATGAGACGTAACTATGAAGATTGGGAACGTGAAACGCTTCAGAAGGCAAAGGATGCCAGTGATCTACGAGACCTTAGAAAAGTATTCTATGAACTCGGTGATCGCTGGGAATTTGACCAAGCCACTGGAGCTTGGCTAGCTGGTAGCGAGCCTCTGGATACTATCGGTCTTATTTTACGAATGCCTGGACTCAAGCCTAACAAGGAGCGCTATGTTATCTATGCTGTCATGGCATATTCCAAGGGGTTGACAAACCAATTCGATCATCTCGGTGACAAAGAACGAATCATCGTCGAGAAAGATGTGGAAACTGGTCAAATTCAATGTTGGTCCACTACTGGACATGGATCGATGGATCTTTTCCCAACCGATCTTAGTTCCTTTGAAACTCTGGAAAATGCATTGGACTCATCATATCTTATTGCTCAACCCGGGGACCATGCGCTTCGGATTGAAGTTCCCGGATCAACTGGTCTTGTCAACGCATTCATCAAGCGACTCTGGGAGATTGCTGGTGGAACAAAATCGTTTCATACCAAAACTATCGATGTGCTTACCGCAGATGATATTGAGAACTCGTTAGACTTCAAGTTCCATAGATATGCCGCTGCTGTTATTGAGCTTGATAAGATGTGGCGACATCTTACTGGTAGCACAGTTGAATGGGCAAAAGAGCGAGTCCTTGACAAAATACCTGATCATATCGAAGAACGAGATCGATTATCCCTAAGGAAAATCGAGGGCCTCTTGCATGCGCTTTGGTTTACACCACCATTCGATCAATTACAATTTGTTGAGTCGTTATATGAAGAACTCCAGTCCGAACCAACACCAACAGACACCCAAAGGACTTTGGTTCCAATATTGGGTGAGTTGGTTTATTCACTCACTGATTTAGTGGAGAAAGCAAAGTATCTCAAATGGAAGAGTGTTATCGATAGAAAGAGCTTTAGCAAGAGTGATGTCTTTAAAGGACTTGATCTTTCAACCCTTGAACGAGAGGCTTTCGCTGCTGCGTTAGAGGATATTTTGAAAGAACACACTTTGGCTTACATTGGCTATCCTGAACGAGCTACTATGAAGAACAAAGTCATGAGAGTGGTTCTTGGCTCAGCAATCTTACCATTACGGTTACTTTCATCTTTCTTAGAAACTGTTCGTCGACCGTTTTGGAAATTGTTGGAGAAAAAGGAAGAAGTTGAAACACCTGAAACCGAGGATGAAGCAGGACCAGATGAATCAGAAGTAACAACTGATTCTACTTAGGTGGCCCTTCGAATATATCAATTAACTCTGTGATTTTGTCGATAATGATTATGCCATCTGGAGCTAGTTCCTTCTCCTTGGGATCTGACCAAACCGTGAGAACTGGTAGCATCTCTGCTGATTGTGACGCACCAACATCTGCATCAACATAGTTTCCTACATAAGCACACAAGTGTGGATTGATTCCAATATCTTCTGCAGCCTTAAGTAAAGTGAATGGACTTGGTTTTGCATAGCCAGGAACTGCTGTGTAGTGAATAGTGGATTGTAAGTGATGTATATTCCACTCTTTGAGAAGAATCTCCGGATTGTCTGGTCTTCGAGTGCATATACCAAGGATGTATCCTCTACGATAAAGTTCTTCGAGAGTTTCTTTTGCTCCTTCAACCAATGATTCCCAATTTGATGCCATACTCTCTTTCCAATGCACTTCCATACGATGCAGTTGATCATCTGAAATATTTTTGATACCCAAATTATCTATGAAGAACCGATTGAATTCAAGCCATTGTTCTGTTTTTTCACCCCAATGAATATCTACTCCATTCTCGATCTGAAACTCTTTGATAAACTTGTCAGTTTTTTGAAGTACTTCCTCTAATTGTTCATCTGTGAACTTTGAGATATCTATCTCTACAGCCTCTGCAGCCTCTCGTGTTAGACCGATGAACCCTATCCTTGTTTTTGTTATTGTGTGATGAAGATCCAAAAGGATTGCACGGATTTTAGAAGTGTCCATTCCTGACATGATTTCAAGAAAAACTCTATAGGATAAAAAGAGAGCTGTAAATTTTCTGTAGAAATACCATGTCGGCATACTCAATAGGGATAATCTGAAACTCGAATCCATACCTACTTTCTCTAGGAGGTCACTTACGATTTCACGAATTGGTATCATTGGAAACGGCGTTGCTGCAACGACCGCGGTTCGAGAGATTCGAAATAGAGACAAGAAAATTGAGATTGATGTTTTTACTGATGAGAGACATCCTTACTATCCGCGGCCTAGTCTTATTGACCTAGTAGCAACCAGGAAGACAATCAAGGAAACAATCAGGTATGATCTGGAATGGTATGAGAAGAATGATGTTGACCTCATGCTTTCCACTCCAGTCTTTCAAATTGATACCGATACCAAGACGGTCATTTCAACCTCACAGGACTATGGTAGATATGATTCATTATTGATTGCTGTTGGTAGTCGACCTTTTGTTCCTCCATTTGAGGGGCTCCACAAGAACAATGTCCATGTGATTAGAACACTTGATGACGCACTTGACATCCGTGATGCTGTAAAAGGAGCAGGACGGGAGATAGTTGTAGGTGGTGGAATTTTGGGAATTGAGCTTGCCGCTGCAATGAAGGAAGTTGGTGGTGAACCTATCGTTGTCGATAATGATGACCGTCTCCTCCCTGAGCAACTGGATGCTCAAGGTAGTAGCGTACTTGCCAAACAATTAGAGAATAAGGGAATCCAAGTACTCTTTGGTTTTGAGGGTAAAGAAATAACTGGAGAAGAAGATGCAACTGGCTTTGTTTCCAAACAAGGTGATCAGATAGTAGGAGACCTCGTTGTGATTGCAACTGGCGTTCGGTCGAATACAATCATAGCCAAGAATTCTGGAATTAAATTCAACAAAGCAATTGAAGTTGACGAACATATGCAGACATCGGTGGAAGGAATCTTTGCTGCTGGAGATTGTATGGAATACAACAATCAGTGGCATGGGATTATCCCTTGGGCAACTGCCACTGCTAGAATCGCTGCTCAGAATATGCTTGATTTTGGTAGTGCGAAGTTCGAAAGCATAACGCCCTCAAACCAATTGAAGGTTGCTGGAATTGATTTGACAAGCATCGGAGTCATCCATCCTGATTCTCCAGATTATGAAATCTTGGTGTCCGTTGATACTGAGAATGGGAAATACTTCAAAGCAGTCCTAAAAGATGATGTACTAGTTGGTGGAATCTCTCTCGGTAGTAGGAAGATTGCTCTGAAACTTCGAAGTCTGATTATGAAAGGTGAGAATATTTCTGATATCAAACAAACATTATTCGAAGATGTCTAACATCTCATCTACATCTACTAACGGTTGTCTACCCTTTCCTTGAGGCGTTAGAGAAATCATGTGATTAGTTGTACCCTTCAACTCTTCCATATGTGTCACCACAATAACCTGATCCACAACTTCCAAACCTGCTATAGCTTCTGGTAACCATCTACGTCTCTGTTCATCTAATCCTGAACCTGGTTCATCCAAAATGATTAATCCTGGGGGTGTTGTTGAAGTGGAGTATTTTTGCAGAGCTGTATTGATTGCTACACGTAATGCGAAATTGACACATACATCTTCTCCACCTGATGCAGACTTCAAGGGCACTCTATTTCCTTGAAGATCGAATAATGATATATCGAAATCATCATCAATTACCAGATCATCATATCTATCTCCAAAAATCTCTCTGAATATAGTTCGAGCTTCTGTTCTAATATGAGGTCTCAATTGATTTTCAGCTACTTGTGGTATTGTTTGAAGAAGTGCTTTCAGGTGCTCAGCTATCTCCGTTTCCTCTTCGATTTCCTTTGGTCGTTTCGCCAATTTGGGTGATGATAATTCATCATCGACTGCCTTCAGTGAGTGAGTGACTTTCTTTACAATAACTCTGAATTGATCAAACTCTTTTCTAGTTCCAATATCTTTCTCTATATTGTCTATAGCTCCTATAGCAGAATCAAGTTCTTCTCGTCTTGGAAGATGTTCACGAATACTTTCTAATCTAGTCTTTGTTAATTCTATATTTTCAATTTCATCTTCCATAGTCTTGACTTCTTTGTGCACCACTTTCCTTTGCTTGTCATAGATATCCAAACCCATCATGGAGTACAAACCAGACCTCCTCTTAGCTGGTGTATCCCGTGATAGTTTGAATATTTCTCCTTGTCTTACATAGGTCAAGGCTGAGAAAGCGTGCTTATTCATCCCAAGCAATTTTACGATTTCCTTATCGACTCTAAGAGGTTCTGTAGCCACAGGCTCTCGATCCTTTTCCAGAAATAAGTCCGCATCTGATCCTTTCTTGTGAATAGTCCGCTCTACCCTGTACTCTCTTCTGTTGACAGGTGCTGTAAACTCTAAGTGAATCTTTGCGTTCTTTGCTGAGTGACGGATAAGTCCCTCGAATTTTTTGATAGCCTTTTCCTTTCTTGTAACACTCCTGAAAAGAGCAAACTCGATTGCCTCTAGAATTGTTGTTTTTCCTGAACCATTTGGTCCTACTATCGCAGTTGTACCTTGATTGAATTCAAACTCCTGATCATGAAAAACTTTGAAATTCTTCATCTTAAGCTTGCGAATCATTTTTTGGAATCCCCCAGAAATTTACTCATTATCGTTTTTACCTGGTCTTTCAAATCATCCTTGGTATGATCCATATATTCCTCCACAGATGTTTCAACATCCAGTGGTTGTGAGAATTTAATATCCTCTGGAACACTGCATCGCCAATTTGCTGCAATATGCAAGAACAACGGATTGTGTTGCCTCTCACCGTATTGCAGGACCTTGGCCCTCTCCATTTTCCTCTCAGTTTCAGGATCTATGGTGCCATTAACCTGTAGGATTATAATCGACTTCTCTTTTGGAGAGAGATTGTCTAAACTGTCTTTGATTGACTTGTCTGCTTGCTCAGGACCCATTTTGCTGATATTTATGGGTGGGACAAACTTGAATCCCCTCACATCATTTAGGGTCTCTACGTCATATTCACAACCTGATGCATCCACGTCTACCACAATGAGTTTCTTTGATCCCTTGTGCTCCGTTTCCCATTTGACATAGCAGGTTGATCCAGGCCTCCCCACATTGTTCTCTTTATCGAGTCTGAATGTATGTTTATGTCCACATCCATAATAGTCGAAAGTTACTGGAAGGTCTTCACCTCTTCGCGGAAGATCGTGTGCGAAAAAGAGCGCTATGTCCTCTTTTGGCTGAAGTGTATGAAGCGCACGATCTAGCATCTTTTCGGAAGTCCATGAAAGGAGATGTATCTCGACCGGTTTTCCATCATATGTTTTCTTGACTCCTCTGTAGGCTTTCTCCCCTGTACCATGAATGAGCCCCATTGTTTCCAACCCAATCAATGGACTATGGTTGTATCTGAATCCGTATGGATGATCATGATTTCCTTGGAGAACAAATACATCTACCTTGTCCTTCAGTTTCTTGAATGTTTTAATTACAAAATTTCTGTCGTCATTCTGCGGTAGTGCTTCATGAAAGAGGTCACCTGTGTGAACGATGATGTCCGGAGATTTTCTCATAGCCATATCTATGGCTTTTTCGAAGCACCGTCTTGCATCCTCTCTTCTTTCTGTTAACTGAAACATTGAACTACCAAGATGTGAATCAGAAATATGGGCGATCCGAACCATGCACTTCTCACCACCCTACTACTTGTTCAGTACGAAGTGTGCTATATGAAGTATCTTATTCATTGAGATAAAGCGTAATTATATGCTATTTTGAGAGCTTGTGGCCCTTAAATTCATTGAAGCGGAGCAAATTGTAGTCTAACCTTTTTAGGAGACACTATCTATGGTAACTACTGTGACTCAGAAAAGTAGTGATTCTGTTCAAGAAGAACAGTCCGTTTGGACCACGATGAGTATTCTAACCATCAGTGGGATCATGTTAACGATTGGAATAGTATGGAGAATTGTAGACCAGTTTGTACTTGGTCTCGGTGATACTTGGATGAATATTTTGCCATCCAAGTTATTTCCGTTTCTTATCATTTTTGGATTTTTCTGGAAATATCGAAAAGCAGAGATTGCCTCTGTCTTAGGTCTCTCAAAGGACCAGTTGAAAGCGCAGCTTGTTGCTGGCTTGATTATTGGTTTCTTAATCTCCGCAATCATTGACCTTGGTGGGACAATAGTCTACGGTGTAGTGATTGATCCTACTTATCCGTTGGAGCTTCATATTATAAATCAAGAATTGCTTGGATACCTGTTTTTGTTCTTTGTAACAAATGCATTTTTGGAAGAAGTCCTTTTCCCAGGATTACTTCAGAACGCGCTAAAAACTAAATATACTCCTAACATAGCCATAGTGGTTTCAGCTATTATTTTCGGTGTCTGGCATGCTGGTTGGCCACTTCTAAACGCATCTCCAGGTGAATCAGTAATCTCAACAGTATTACTGATGGTCATCCTCACAACTGTTGTTGGTCTCCTCTTCGGTGTTTACTATGAGAAATTTAGTTCAGGTAAATCTCTGACGGGCCCAATTATAGCACACACTATATTCAACTTCGTAAATGAGTGCTTCAAGATTGGTCCTGAACCAGTAATGCAAGGCCCCGATCTTGGCTTTGCTACTTCTGGAGCAATGGCTGTTTCTATGCTCTTCTTCGTAATAGTATTCTCAGGACTATTCATTATATTTTCGAAATATAAGATTGAACAGTTTTCAGAATTCTGGAATAGAATCACTGAGAGAGCAACTGGTCGATCCAAGAAGGTAACGACTGAACAAGACAATATCTTTGAGGTATGATAATTATGCAAACAGGAATGGAATTGGTAATTATCTCAACAGTTACCACTCTTCTAATCTCCGCACTAGTTGGAGTATATTTGTTGAGGCTCTGGTTAAAACAGAGTAATCGGTTGATAACGGACCTGCCACTAGTCTTTGCAGTCACAACAATTTGTTCTGCATGTCAAGTTCTAATTTTGGCACTTATGAGCTCGGGTATCATCGAAACATCGCTTCTTAACTTCAGGGTTCGTTCGATGATCATTAGTGGTTCTATAATTCCCGTTGTGGGTGCTGTTCTTCAAATATGGGCACCAAGGATTCAGAAATATCACATGAAGATGATTGGTGCAGTTGCTGTCTATTGGTGGATAATGGCTCTATTCGGTACTTCGGAGGCATTTATCATGACTGCTACGATTCCTCTTGTTCTGATTTCTGCATTAATGCTGATGGTGACTTTCTCTGTTACATGGAGAACTGGAAGATTGAAAGAGATTCGAAGTGAGTGGATGGTTGTTGGAATTCTCCCCGCATTAGCAAGCCAATTACTACGAGTATCTCTCATGAATACACCATTCTTCTATGTCCCAGATGTACTACTAACATTATCTTTCATCTGCGTCGGTCTGACTTTCTTGAAACCAAAACCGAAGGATGAATCTTCGATAAGCGAAGAAGACACATCTCCGAAAGAAATCGAAATGTCAGTTGAATACTGAAGAAAAAAAAGGTGGAAGTCTTCGCTCTCTTTTCAAAGGGCGAAGACTGAATCCATTATGCTTCAGCCATTGCAAGTGGCTCTGATTTAGCTTGAATGTGTTTATTTCTGATGATGCTTTCTGTGTGAGAGGTTGCCATTTGAATAGCAATTGAAGGATCTAGAGCACCAAACTCCAATGAGTGTTTGAACTCTCCGTTTGCTGCTGAAACTGCGTCATCAAATGCCGTAGCAAAATCACCTAGATCGACATTATTCTGAAGCATCACCGATATCGTATAGTGTGCTTTGCTTCCATCGATTGTTCCAAGCACGGTAAAATCTGCTAGTTGTGCATGAGTTTCTTTGCATGCTGCAGATATTCCAGCACTAACATGGGCATCAGTCAATTTCTCCCCAGTTAGATTTACTACTCTTCCCTTCCTTCCAATTCTGTGGACTGAGAAGGGTTCCGTATCTTTAACGGTGAGCATATCTCCAATTCTGTATCGTGAATATCCCATCATGTTAGTGAGAACCATCTCATATCGATGTCCTTTCTTCACTTCAGATAGTGGAATAACATCAGGTACTTCCTTATGGATATCTTTCTCACGAATGAATTCGAAGTAGTTCAAATTAGGTAGCAATTGAATTCCATTGTTTGCTCCTGGTTGCAGTTCAGTTCCATAAAATCCTTCAGAACCTGCATAGGTGTCCATGAAGAATGCCTTCGGCAGAGTATCTTTGATCCATGGTTTGTAGGGATCTGAGTCGATACCTGAACCTATCAGTAGAACGAGATTCGGCCAAAGAGTATTGAGATCTAATGTGCCATCATCATTCAGTGCTTCTCGGATTCTACTCTCATGCTTAGTGTCCTTGAAGTGTTCAAGCAATCTAAACCCATACTCATTCTGCATTTTTCGCACAAATGAGAGTGATAGAGTTGTGATCCCGGCCAAACCAGTGATATCTTCTGCCACTGCATATTTGGCATATGCCCATAGCTTTTCATTAATGTCCATGAGATTGAAGACATCTTCACCTGGTTTGATGAGCATCTGCAACAGTTTACTAGTAACCCTTCTTGAGATTCCCGTCATGTAACCCAAAGGCACACCGTTGATTTCTCTAAGTACAGCAGGAGCTGCAAACGTGAGGAGAGTACCATCCATCAATTTTGCGTGTTCTTTTGCAGCGTTGATAAATGACATCATGATAAGGGAAGTTCCTTCTTTAACATCCGCCATTCCAGCTTTGGATATTGGTAGTGCTTTTGGATTTCCAGTAGTTCCACTCGACTGAACATACCAGATAACTGGATCTTTAGTTAAAATTGGTAGTTCAGGATTTTGTATTATCCGCTCGAAATATGGAGTCATAGATTGATAGTCACTGAGAGGGACCTGTTCGCTGAATTGCTCAGGTGTCTTTATTGACTCGAATCCATGATCTTTTCCGAATGCGGTATTTCCGTGTTGCTCAAGTACTTGCTTGAGCTTAAGCTCCGTCAGGCTAATCGGATTGTTCAGGATTTCCGCAATCACCTTCGCCTTTCTTTTAGCCATGATCGGAACAAGTTTACTCATTATCGCCATTGTGTCTTGCCTCCATCAGTCCAGACGAAATCGCCCGTTACTGATAGGAGAAGCATGGGTTAGGATACTAACATATGTACCCTAATTGATAGAAGTTCAACATGAGCACTGTTCCTGCTCTTTCTGTTCACAGAAGATTATCGTGTAGCCAAGTGAGCAATATGAGGTGTTTTTTTCTGTGAATCTCTCCTATTGGTGGACTTCTGCAATAGGTGAAAGCCTCACATTGCAGTTTCTGGAGCATGTATTGAACAAATTTGAGCGAGTCCCTAGTTGTGGAAAAAATCCAAGTACCATTTGATGATCACTTACTAGACATACAGGTATCTGTTGTCTTCAATGTACACTCTTACTTGGTTGTCTCTTTTGATGTACAACACACTCACAACCGTTAGCTAATCTATTGGAAATGTATGAAAATGTGGAAGAAAAACCCGTGATTCCTGCAAAGTGCGACCTTGGCATATTGCAGAAGTCAAACATGAGGTACGTTGGAGAGAAAAGAAGGCTCCATATTCCTTCTTTAACTCCTTAGCTATGATACAATCACCCACGCTTGAATTCCGATTGTGGTGTTTGACTTCTCGCATTCTGGAAAACATCATCTATGGTTGTGATACAGTTGAACGTAAGATGATATCACAACTCGAAGAACAACTAGAAGCAGCAAGTAAGGGAGGAACGGCTCATGGCACCGTTGATATCACCCTTCCGCTTCAGGTTATGTTCAGCAACACAGATCGAACGGTGATCAAGGCAAACATGCGCTACAAAGGACCGGATCGAGACGCTAGTCTTGTGATGATAGTCGGTCTGAGGAGCGATATCCTTTCACCATTTCAGAAATTTGAATCGGACTCTAAGGGTCGGTATTCACCGTGCGATATTCCAGGACTTGTACCCGGTATTGCATTACTTGCATCATCACACAACAGAGGGCTTTCACTCAGTGCGATCTCTCGTGAGGATGCAACACGATTCATACTTGTCTTTGAAGGTCTTGCTGACCGTAAGGGCGGCAGCCTCAAGGCTCTCTCCAGCTCAATTCGAATTTTTATGAAACGTTGGACAGAGTGGACCGATGTTCTACTTGGTACTTTGAAACGTGATCCTGTCATTGGACATTGGAGCACAGACTGGCGTGAAGTGTTAGCTGGCGAGTCTGGTTTTGTTACCATGCCATGGCATTCTCCACTTCCCTACTCTGAACGTGAAGTGGGATTACAACGAGTTGTGATAGCATCGCGGGCTTTGCTCGCATCAGTTCTCAACAGCAATCAGTTGAAAGTTCCGTTGATTGCAGGACTCAGGGATTGGCTCGATAATCTGAGACCCTTACCTGAGGTCATTGCTAGCACACAAATTAGCGAGGAGGTAGAAATCTAAATGATGATTGACGATATAATTCTCGGTATACCCCGAGACCCCTACAGTCTTCCCCAAGCTTCATGGTTAGCTGGGGCCGCAGCAGGTCTCCAGATCCTCAAGCCCCGGACGCCAAAGTGGCAATGGGAAGGATTCATCTCAGATGTCTACGATATGATGAGTCAACTTGGCAATGTGGAACCTGCTGAACCCGGGACCGCTCCACAATATGGAGACGGTAGAATCGGGTCTGCGTACGATACCTTGGGGGGCTACGTGAGTGTTGCAGGTGAAATCTGTCCGGAAGGACTCTTCTTCCGAGTGCCAATTGCTCGTCAGGAGCAAGTACTCGAGCTGTTGAAGGATATCACTCTGTTTCGTTCTCACGGTGAAATTTTGGTTCCCACTTACGACCTACCGGCTTTTACTAGGTAAGTGCCGTTGGAGGGACCAGTTGCAGAACAAGTAGAATTGGAGGTTATTCTGTGACTGAATTAGAAGCAGTTCCTGGCGTTGGTCCCGCAGCAGCCAAGAGATTGAGAGAGGTATTCATTACTACTGCAGAGATTCTCAGTGTTCAGAATCCCTCCGAATTGCAGGCACAAACTAAACTTGGTGAGGCCACTGTTGCCAAAATCATTCGGAATGCACGAGAAGTTTCGGGAAAGTTTGGATTCAAATCGGGCATTGAATTAGAAAAGCACCAGGCACTGACCCCACGACTCAAGTTCGGAATAGATTCCTTGGACAAAAAGCTCTATGGGGGTTTGGAAGTCGGATCAATCGTTGAACTTTATGGGAGCGCGAGAGGCGGTAAGACCTTCCTCAGTCACCAACTTGCGGTCAGGTGTCAGTTGCCCTATGACCAGGGTGGACTCGAGGGACGCGTTCTCTGGTTAGACACAGAGAGTTCCTTCAAGACTACGCACATCCGAGCAAACGCAGTACGCTGGGGTTTGGACCCGGATATTGCACTTGCCAACATCAGCGTAGCTCCGATTGCACTCAGCAGTCAGATAGAGGAATACGCTCAGCAGATTCAGCTCATGCTAGCTGAAGGCGAGTACAAGATGCTGATAATCGATTCATTCACAGGTCTCTTTAGAGCTGAGTATACTGGAATTGGCAACCTTGCATCAAGACAGTACAGCATCAATGCCTTACTGAATTGGATGCGTCGACTCGGTTTGGCCACAGACGCGATGTTTGTGTACACGAATCAGGTAACTACTCAGATTACAAGCTACGGAGGCAATCCTTCTGCGCCTGTAGGTGGTCATGTCGTTGCTCATGCATCTGATTATAGGTTCTTCACACGTGTTGGAGCTCAGGGTAAACGTAAGATATCTCTGAAGGACAACAGCGGCGTTCCTGAGTTCGACGTTGAGGTTGAGATCGGGTGGGGAGGGATCTACCAAGATAAGACTGAGAAGAAAAACACCGAGAAAATGATCTTCGAAAAACTTGGTTCTCTTAATGCATCAGATGAGGACGAAGCTGAGAAAGAAAGTACTGAGAAGAAAGTGAGTAAGAAAACCAAAGAGAGTCCCAAGGAAGAAGTGATTACTGAGGAAACAGAAACTAAGACTGAGGAAGAGGATACTGAGGAGATAGTGAGTCCTGAGGTCAAGGTGAGTAAGAAGAAGAAAGTGAGTAAGGAGGCTACTGCATAGTGACCTCTAAGGAGCAGACACTGCGAGTATTCCGATGTCCACACTGTGGTTATACTGGCTACAGGCAAGTTAGAGATCAGGAAGACGATTCTAGGTGTAACCTCTGCTCCAAGATTCTATCACACACTTCTGAAATGAGATACGTTACGAGTGCAGAAGACGCACGAAAGGCAATGCAGGAGATAGTCTTCAGCTCACCGAAGCCCGCAATGACAAAGACCAGACATGGACTTGGCGTCAAGAAACGTTTGCTCTACATGGTTTCAGACCTAAGTGACCTCAACCATGGAAGGGGTGTGAGCAGAAGGAGAGTCCTTGAAGAGTGCCAAGAAGTTGACATAGACCTCGACAAGGCAAAGCGTTTCCTAAACCAGTTGCAGGAGGAAGGTCAGATCATTGAGATTGATGACAAGCTCCAAGTAGTACCGGAGGTATAAAAAAATGGCAAGTTCAGAAAATATAGCAGAAGATCCAATGTGGGTGCAAAAGACACCCCCTAATATTCCTCGAAGTTCGATGATTAATTTGGTCAATCTCCTTCTTAGAGAAACCAATCATCGTATCACAGTGCTTGAACGGGGTGATGGTCCCGACCCTCAACTCTACGTTGTCACGAGAGTCAGCTGGAGAGATTCGGATGTAACTAAACCAGTTCTTCCACAGCTTCCTCGCATTCTCTCATTGCTCGAAACCTTACGTGGTTCAAAGGGTGTTCCTCGCGAAGTGTACTTAGATAGTGCAGAAGGAATCGCAGTCTATCTGCCAAGTGGAATGAAGGTTTCAGAATTACCGGATGATGCAAAGAAGACCGTAAAGCTCCTGATGTCCATTGTTGAAGATTCCCTAGAGCATCTCCATTCCACCATGTCTGAGGTTGAGCAATGGTTTTGGAAGGCCGCTAGGCAGAAAGGATTCAGTCCTGAGATAGTCGAGAAGATGGGCAACAAAGACCCTCACTTCAACTCGAGTGAATTGATGTGGCGTTATCAGCGAATCCTTCACAAATATTTCTCCTTACGATTCACGATACATAGGAGTGAAGACATTCTACGAGTGGAGGAGTAATGAGTGACCACTGCTACGATTGACGCGCTTGCATATTTCCCCTATACTCCTAGGTTACACCAGGTACGAGCAGTGAATCTGGCAGTTGAAGCATTCTCATCCAAGACCGTTGGTCTCTTGTCCGCAGATTGCGGAATTGGAAAAACCGTGGCAGTTCTGTCAGGGTATCTCACATCTCGAGCAAATGACCCATCCTCCCGCTTGTTCGCCTTGACTCGAACCCACTCGCAGTCCAAGGTCTTTGAATCTGAGCTTGAGGTCTTGCGTGGTGTCGATTCGAATCTCGCTGCTACAACAATGGTGTCTCGAATTCATGTGTGCCCAATTCGACATGAGATGGAATCCCTTAGTTCCACCGGCTTCATGCGAGCTTGTGCTGGAATGATTCGTACGGGTCAATGCACTCACTACTGGAATCTATACAAGAAAGCTTCCTCCGAAGGTGGAAGGATATCTGTTCGCGAAGAGGCTCATGCTGTTATTGATGACATGGTTGGAACTGGTGTTGTTACACGGGAACGAGCTGAAGAACGAGCCGAGATGGAAGGATATTGCCCATATGAAATTATGAGACTCAGTGCTCGTCGTAGTCGCGTCATTATTGGTCCGTATAGTTACATGTTCCAGACAAGGGTCAGAGAAGCTCTCTTGGGTTCTATGGGTATCCAGCTACAAGATGTTGATCTTTTGGTGGATGAGGCCCATAATCTGTCTGGTCATGTGCTTGATGCAGAGACCTCGAAACTGAGCAATGAGGATCTTAAGTGGCTGAGAGAGAATAACCAACTCGTAGTTAGAGAAACTGGTATCACATGGATTCGGGAAGCTATTGACTTTCTGTGGGAGACCTTGATGATACATTTAGATTCTATGAACAAGAATAGTGAGCGAGTATTAGACAAATGGGATGTTGCTCCAAGATTCATCAAGGATGGAGACCTCGATCTTCTTCATGATGCTGGCCGTCCGGGAATGAAAGATCCTGAAAATGCTAGTCTGGCAGAGACCCCTCTTGATAGATTGATAGAATTTCTCTATACTGCTCAAAGGGCTGCTAGAAGTGACGGATGGCATGTCACGGTTCAAGTGAAGAAGTTGTGGCAAGACGGTGGTCCACAATCGACCTCATCATTAATGATTCAACCGTTAAATTCTGCAGGATTGACTGCTCCCATTCTAAGAGGAGCTCGCTCTGCAGTTCTCATGTCTGGAACTCTTCGACCACTCGATCACTACGCTCGATTGCTTGGAGTTCCAAGTGCAATCTCTGATGACTTGACAAGTCCATATCCACGCGGAACTCGTTTAGTTATGATAGACAAGAAAATTAACACACGCTACAAAATGAGAAGTCCAGAGCTTTGGAGAGAAGTTGCAAGTCGCATCTCCACGATACTGACATCAATGCCTGCAAACAAGAGCGCTTTGATTGCTTTCCCCAGTTACAAGATGATGACTGAAATTAGAAGCTACTCTATCGACACAGGATTTCGAGAATCACTCGTGGAAACAAGAGGAGCTCAGCTTGACGATGTTGCTGAAGCTATCACCTCAGGACCCCATGCGATGTTCTGTGTGTACGGAGGAAAGTTCAGTGAAGGAATCGATCTTGTCAAAGATGGATCTAGCATGATTGACCTCATCATTGGAGTTGGCATCCCCTTTAGTCCCCCGACTTCGTATCAGAGAGCACTGCAGGATTGGTACAACTCAAAGTTCGGGATGGACTCTGGTTACTATTATGCTACTGTTGTTCCTTCAATCCGACAGGTCGCCCAACTCGCTGGACGCCTTAGACGGTCTCCTCGAGATTCAGGGATAGTCGTTCTCTTGGATAATAGATTCCTACGTCATCTACATGTCTTTGGTGACGAGATCGTTTCTGATGTATGGCCTTACGAAGACGTTTCTGAAATTAGACAAGCCATTACACAATTCAATCAGATGAGGGAGGATTTACCTGAATGAGATTACACGATACTCCAGAACTGAAATGGATGGCCCTGTCTGTTCTTCTAATTGTACCGATGCTCAAATACTATATTGACCCAACAGATGTGTTTGGTTTCGCAATCTCTGGAGCTGCAGCTGGTGTCTTTGGTATTGTTTTGATGCTGTTGCGGTTCAATATTCCAAGACCCACTATATTCTGGGATACTGAACGCCGTCTAGCTGCTATTCTGCGACCTTGGACTGTTGAGGTCTGCTCTGCAAGACTTCTCTCAAGCGTACCAATAGGTATTGACCTTAGTCACTCTGGGATTAGAGTTCTTAGAGCGATGTATACAAGATACTTGGACAAAGCTGGAGGTACAGTTGTTTTCTTCATTTCACGACCAATAGGTAACCAGTCAACAAGGATTGGTTTTCTTGTTCGTCGACGAGGATTGCGTTTATGGAATGGATGGCAACAGATTGACCGATTAACGAAGAAAGTTACAGCTGATATTATGATTCTTGAAAGGTCCATGAGAGCTGCATACCCTCACTTACCCGTCAAGGAGGCTGAATTCGAAGATATTCTCAAAGTTACTACTGGAGGTTTAGAGACCCATGCAATCGCATGAACAACGTGCTGGTGTTGAGATTCCTGCAGGAGTCAAGGTTGATGATATCATGAGGTCTCTAGCAATTGGTCATGGTTACAAATGGACCGTTCTCACCAGAAAACCGCTCCTTATTGCACATGGTGCTCCAACGATTGGAAACATGCCAGAGCTGCTACTGACCGGTACAAAGCCGATGGTAGTTGCACGTGGAGAAGCAGTCTATGTCGAAAGAATTCGTAATATCCTCGAGATGTTGCAACGTCAATCTCACAGGGTTCAATTCACCAAGGAGGCATAGGAATGGCAAGAGGCAATATCCTTGGGACTCGACCAGAAACAGATCCGTTCGAAGAAACTCCTGGAAAATCATGGTCTGTTACATCCGATACTGAATTACGGTGGGATGACAGGAAGAAGCGATTAGCTTTAGCTCAACCGTTATTCTTGATTGCCATCAGCCTTTTCATTGGATATTATTCTCCCATCCTCTTGTTAGCATTCAGCATCATGATGCTACTGAGGATTCTACTAGTTCCTAGTTTAAGGAAAGAATTTGAAACTCGTTCCTCGAAGGGGAGCAACTGGAAAGAAGTGCAGATAGCAGACACATCATGCACAATCTCTGACGATAGGAAACAGATTCAATGCAAGACGCCAACAGGCCAACGTCATTTGGTCAACATGACCCTTGCTAATGCGGGGTCTCTCCTTATTGGTGGCGTAAGCTCACTGGTTCGTGCAATCGACGATTCGATTGGTTTCACGCTAACCGTGACAATGCGACCAGAGAAGCTGCAGCGAGCTCTCGATGAAGAACGCGTTCCTGATGGATTGGAGAAATTCTTCAACTATTTGAAAAAGGGGCAGATGGAAGGTTACGTACACAAACGAGGCGGTATCTGGCTTTCTCATATCAACGCAGTCGGTCATGTTCATGACGAATCGGGTGTTGTGAATTTTGATAGTGCTGTTCGTGCTTCCATTCCTATGGAAAAATGGAAACGAGCAAAACCGAAGGATCTTCAATCACGTCTAGATCAATTGAATATAGATGGTCAATCTGCATGGTTTTATGGATCAGGAGAAGACCTTTCTAATTGGCTAGTTGAGCTCAGATCAGAACTGGCATCAGAAGTTGGTAGTAATATCCCAGGTCAATTCCTATCTCCGATTCGTGGTCGACCAAGTGACTACCGCTTAGGAGTTACAATCAATCCTGATACTCTGCAAACAGGTCCTGCAGTTGGTGTTGCCCACTCAGACCTTGAAACTGGGACATTGCTGTGTGGAGGAACTTCAATCTCTCGAACAAGAGTGCTAGCATTGTTGACCTCAGAACTACTTCGCTCTGGAAAACGAGTGGTCATTGTTACGAATAATCCTGACTCGATAGGACTGACTCGATTGTCTGAAGGTTCAGTCCATCTTGAACTAGGTAGGGACCTTGTGTTGAATCCTGTTGATGCTGAAGGAATTCATCGAAGTGATTTTGTCCCTCTCATCATGTCATCACTGGAAGCAGTTGCTGCAACTGACCTACGTGGAGCTGCTGACCTTGAGGCTGCAATCGGTCGTGCGGTCACACTTGGAAATGCAACTCTTGCAGATGTTCACATATCAAATAGTCACGATGATGCAATGGCTGGTCCAATGGATAGTCAGAGTCCACCTGAGCAGATGCCCTCTAAAAAGTCAATGACTGGAGCTGAAGCAGTAAGATCTCTCTATGAAGGTTCTGCAGCTAAGAGCTTCTATGGTACACAGACTGTACCTACATCACGACTTGTTGAACCAGATCTTAGTGTTGTGAAGATATCACTTGGTTCAACATCACTTGAGCACTTTGCATGGAATCTCATCAGCATCAAGATTTCAGGACTTCGACCCGACCCCAACCTTGTGGTTATTCTTGATGGTGCTGAGAACTTTCGTGTACGAAATCGAAGATACATGAAACACGATTCATTCACTGAGCGAGTTCTCAAGAGACTCAAGCAACGAGGTCCACTTGTTGTGGCTCTCGAACACCCAGTCGATATGGCTCCTGGCGCACTTGCTACATTGGAATCATGCATCTCTCTCAGATTACGCGAGTCCGTTGACATCAAGATAGCAGCTGACATTCTCGGACTCAACGTGATTACGACTGGTATGCATACCAAAGCTCGTATTTCCCCTCGTGAGTCTTCTTTCTTACGAATAATGGATAATGATACAGCCCTTCTCGTACATGATGGGACTGAAACCTGTCAACCTGTAAGACTTGACCCTGCACCAGATCTGAGTCCAGAATCTGTCACCAGTGAAGAAATTCGAAGGGTTTCTACTACGATTGACTCTGGAGCTTCGAGTATCTCTGACAATGAGGGGTCTCTACTGGATAGAGTTTCTGCAGGTAGCACGAACTTGGCAATTCGAGTTCTGAAATTGCTAGAACGTTACGAACCTCTTACAGAAGAGGCAGTCCGCCGTTTCATAGTTTCAAGTGGTTCCGACAATAACCCTGATGTAGAAGCTATCCTTGCAAGACTTGAACATGCAAGTATGATATTGAAGGGTCATGAAGTTCACAGTGGGGTTTCTTACACAAATTATCGAATTACCATGAAGGGAAGCATGGCTCTGAGACAAACTGAAGGTATGGAGGGTGCCACTGCGTGACCATGACTTCAGATGTATCAACTCAAGTGACAAAATTACTCAGCCAGGCTGGGATGAAGCCTCGAGGAGTACAGAGTGATTCTATCACCAAGGGTATCTTGGAAGGACAAAACATAATGGTTTCATCACCTACAGGATCCGGTAAGACCTTAGTTGGTGAGATGGCTCTCCAACGAGCTGTGACCTGTGACAAGAAAGGTCTCTTTCTAGTTCCTTTGAGAGCACTGGCAGTTCAGATATACAAGACGATGAAAGAGCGTTATGAGCATCTTGGAGTTGCTGTCGGACTGAGTACTGGGGACTACCAAAGTAGTGGTGAAGAATTAGCAGAGTTTGATATTGTTGTTACTACCTACGAGCGTGCAGATTCATTACTCCGACGAAGAAGTGCTTGGCTCGATGACCTTGGAGCTGTAGTCATTGATGAGATTCAGACATTGTCAGAACTGGGTCGAGGAGCTCGGCTCGAAAGTCTAATCATCCGATTGAAGAACTCGATTGAAGATTTACAGATCGTTGCGCTTTCAGCAACAACAGGAGACCCTGATGAGCTTGCAGAGTGGCTCGGTTGTAAGCTTGTGCTATCCGAAGAACGACCGGTTCCATTGGTCCACAGAGTTGTAACTACCAATAACCGAAACCGAAGTCTCAAGAAACTCGTGATGACCACGGTTCAAGGTAATGGGCAAGCAATAGTTTTCTATAGAACCAGACGCGAAGCTGAAGCTCACGCAAGGCGTCTATCTGAGGATGTTGGAAGACAGTTCACTTCTGAAGAAAAGAAACAACTCGACCAAGACCTCGGATCTGTTGAGCACTGGAATGTTACACTATCTCAGGATATGAGATCTCTACTGCACAATGGTATTGCTTTCCATCATGCAGGATTGGATTACAATGCACGACGCACAGTTGAGCGATTATTCAGGCAGGGTGATATCAGAGTCATCTGTGCTACAACAACACTTGCCGCTGGAATGGACCTTCCTGCACGAACCGTCATAATATCCAGCTTCAAATCTCCAGCAGATTATCGAAGGCTCCTCTCCGCAAATACAGTTCACCAGATGTTGGGGAGGGCAGGGAGACCTGGACACGACAAAATTGGTTTTGGAGTGATACTCGCGGGTAGTACTGGAGAAACCGAGGAGGCAAAGCGAAGGTATTTCGATGTCATCCTTGACGAGTCAAATGAAAAGGAGATCCTCATCCCCCATTATGACCGTATCAAAAGCACTCTTGGTCATGCATCCTCACTCTCAGAGCAGCTTCTTGTTGTTCTTGATATGTTAGGTTCAGCTACCATCGAGGATATTGAGAATGGAATCTTTGGCAATTCCTATTTGGTTCATTGTGCGATACGAGATGCAAAGTCTCCCATGAGAGTTTTACAATTAGGAGAGATCTCTGCCATTATTGTATTGGAGCGTCACGCCCTTCCTGAAACCATTCAGTCTGCACGCAAGAACGTGCTTGGAAAGACTGTATTGCGAGAAAAGAATGAGACTGTCATTGGAGGTATAGTAACAAGCCTCGATGGTGGGCAATTTACATGCAGGTTCTCTGCTCGATTATCAGCCAGTGGAGCAGTTGAGGGTCCAATGTGTTCATGTGGAACACCCGTCGATGAAGACGGGATTCTTTGTCACCATCTTGTGATATTGGGAATGGCCGCAGCGAATGAACTAGGAAATATGGCTGATTATGTTATACCACTTTCACTTTCAGAGTCAAGTCCACTTGGCCTACTGATTCGATTAGGACTCGTTGAGGGTGCTAATGACGGAAAATTAAAGCCGACCAAATTAGGTCGAGCTACAAACCGATTATACCTGAGTATTCCCACCGTGAGAGAGATACTAGCTCTCTTGCCGATGACAAATAACACCACGGAATTACTCTGGCTGTTACGGCATGTTGTATCAATTGAAACTGGAATGTCACTTGATGAATCATTTGACAATCTCACAAGTTTTCTAGTCACAACGCAGATTCCGATACGGGACCTTGCAGAGCAGTTTGGTATGAATATTGGTGATGTTTACGGATTACTTGACACATCAAGATGGCTTCTTCATGCAATCTCGGTGTTGTCCGATCTGGGAGGCTTAGCAAGAACCCTCGAATTGTCGCAGGGACTTGCTGATGCATTGGATAATAGACTAAGTAGTAAATTCGAGGAGGATGACTAACTATGGAGTCTGAAACAATCAGAACAAACGAAGAAGACAAGGAAATCAAGACTGAACCCAGTGAAGAAAAACAGAAGGAGTATGATATTGAGTCAGCTCTGAAGCTCACAGAACACTTTACGTTCAGGTATCCAAATGGATTAACCCTTGGAGTAAGGATGGAATCCGTTCCAGGAACTAGAGGCGTCCATGTTGATGTCGTCTTTGTTCTTGACCTAAGAAAAGCTGAATTCGGAAAAGGAGGTCTCGCCATGCGGGCTGCAGTCTTAGAAACTGTGAACAGACCGCTTGAGAGAGTCCTCAGCGATGTAGGTCTAGATGATTTCCTAAGTGAACACAATGTCATTACACCATTCGGTCGTGTTCGTCTTCCACTGATGCGTGGGATGGCGAATGGATCAATTTCACTGATGCATGAAACCCGAACAGTCTATGTTATCACTGAAAATGCAAAACCGTCAGCTGACCTGACTTGGTTGACTGAAACCGGGCGCATTGTCACTGCAGATCAATTTGCCCTTATCCGTCAGAGTGATGCACGATCAAAACTGCCTGATCTGAAGAAGAGTGTTGTTGGAAACAAATGGAATCTTTTGGAATCCGGACTTTCAAGAGGATGGTTTGGGATTCTGTCCCTGATTGCATTAGCCATAGGTCTCACTTCAGTAATCGCTGTTGTGCTAGCCGGCTCTGGTTCCTTGTTGATTCCAATTATTGCGAGCGCTGCTTCAGGTATTGTTGGAGGTTGGCTCTTGAATTCCTCCCGTAGTTCAGTATCATCATTTGTTGAAACTCTATCAAAAGAGCAAGAGCAACTGAGAACAATCGGAGATGCAACAAGGATCTTAAAATCAATTGAAGAGAATGAAGAGAAGCTTGAACTTATCGGATATGTCAACTTCGTTGTTTCACCTCTCGTCGCTGAAGCTGCTGCCGCGATGAAGAACAACAATCTCGAAAAGACAGTAAATCTTTCTTGCTCAGTTCTGGATGAGTGTGTCAGGCTATCTCTAATGGAATCAACATCTAATGCACTTCTAACGGGTGATAGTGGACTGCGCCGATTCACAGGTCTCTTCGAATATCTAGGAGGTAATATCGAGGAGGAAAAACTTTCTCTTGGTTATGTTGGACTCACAGGCCATCTGCTCAAACCCATCACGTTCGGAGAAGCAGTTGGTTACTTGACTGAGCTCGTTAATGCACTGTACAATATCGGAGCTATTAGACCTGATATCAAGGAAGGTATTGATAATCATCTCAATTTCAGCTCGGCTATGGAAACTCTGGAGATATTTGATAGGGAACTAGCAAAACCTGGACCAACCTTTGATGATCCTCCTGAAGCACCACAAACCATTGAAGTGGAGCATGAGGAGGAAAGCCCTCCGATTGTTGAAAGTAGTGAAGAGGAATCTGATGGTGTGGATGAGGTTGTTGAAATGATGCGAGATTCATCGGCAATTGAAGAACCCACCGTGTCTATCGAAGAGGAAATTGATGATTCACTTGATGATATCGAAATAGTTGGATCTGATATTGCCAAAGCTTGCGAAATGAAGAAGAAGAAGAAGAAAAAGAAAGTAAAATCCAAGGATATAGATCAACTTTCTTTGACGAAGGATTTCGAATATATTCGAGCACCGAGTGAAGCCACAGGGGAGAGTGGCTCAACTGGTGCATAGAGATAATCTGATGACCTCCATGGGTCTAGGAGGTCTCATACATCTTTGGGGAATAGCTGGTAGTGGAAAGACGTTGCTAGCTGTTGCACTTGCGGCTGATGTTTCGAAACATGCTAGAGTTGAGTGGATTAATACTGATGGAAAGAAGAGCTTTGTAAGCTATCTGAAGAGGAACATCGTAGCATCGGGTGGTCATTTGGACAATGTATCAATCACTATGACTGATGACCAATCTGAGTTACTAGAACTGATTCAAGCACTTCCGAAGACTGACCTACCTTCTCTGATAGTGATTGATCCTATCACCAGAGTTCTCGATCTTGCTCGTGATGATCCAACCCTTTGGGGGAGAGAGATCGTTGAAGATGTTCTCCCAACACTTGCGGGGATGGTTACAACAAATGACTTGGCAATCGTAATTACAAGCGAGAGTAGAATGCTAGAAGATTCTGGGAATCGTGCAGTATATCATAATACCATTGCCAAATGGATTGGTCATGACCTCTGTCTCAATAGGGACTTGTCCGGGTCTCTAACTCATATCGTTAGAAAAATTGAGGATGTAGAACAAGAAACCGCACAGCTACGGGTAGATCAAACAGGGATCCTTGAGATTATACTTAGTATCTTCCCACCTCGAGTTTCTGAAGGAGCTTGACAATATGATTGGAAAAGGTATAACGAAATTGATAGGGTACGCAATCGCTGGTGCGATAGCTCTTGTAGCAGGAACTCAGATTCTAGTTTCTGTTGTATCGGTTGTGCTAGCTTTTAGATTAGGTGATATCTCACCTCTTTTTACGGTCATTATTATTACAGTGGGTTTACTGCTAATTACAAAGCGTGTGCCAGAAGAATCACCAACCCGGCTAATACTCAACATACTGGCCTATGCAGCAACTGGGTACCTAGCTGTAGTCGCCTTTGTGATAGTCTTACCATACGGTCTTGTCTTCGCCGGAATTGCAGCTGGAGCAACAGCAGGAATGTGCTCTTTCATCAAAGAACCTCACAATGTTACAAGTCACCTTCAAAAATTCATATCCCAAATTCAGACAAACGGATCACTGAACAACGTAGCTAAACGAATAGTTCCTGTTGGTGATAGTGATTCATTCTCTTTGAACGCTTTTCACAATATATTGATTTTAGAGAATGGATCTAGGGATACGGTAATCCAATTGATGCGCGACCGACCACTCTTACCAATATCGCTTACACACTTTGTAGATTGTGATGTTCTGTTTGTTACTGAAAATAACAATCCTGCAAAGTTTGACCAGATTATCAAATTACTGAATGACCTCTCTATTGGAATAGAGAAGCATACTTCCCAACTACTTGCTGAAGCAATACAGATGGTTCCAATCATTGATTCTCAAAATGGACTTGGAATGGAAAACTATCGTATTGCTAAAAACGAGAATTCAATCAATGACTTGCTTAGACTTACTCCTGTTCGTATGACCGTGTTCCCAACAACATCGGGTCTTAGGATTTTGGTCCCTGACATGGAGGCTCCCGGACTCATTGTTGATCAATTGGAACAGGGTAAGGAAATTGATGTCTTACTACACCGCGATTATACTTTGTTTGAGGAGGTTGAAAAACCAGTTGAGACAGCCGCTTGAATCGATAGATGTAGTCACTGAACCAAATATTCGTCTACGACCCCGATTATTGGATGATACAATTGGAGACCTATTTGTTCCTCAACAAATCAGTCTATTCCATGGACCAGAAAGAGCCCCGTTGAGTATCTTGGCTCATTCAATCATAGTGTCTGCAGCAAGAATGAAAACTGCATCTTGCGTCTTCCTAGACTCGGGAACAAATTACAGTTCTACACTTGTGAAATCAATTTGCCAATCACAGGAAGACTCGTTTCAAGTACTTGAGAAGATTGTTGTCGGACAATTGCTAGGGCTTGATGATGTTGTTGAGAAAATAAAGTTGCTTCGTGATTTCGACGATGTTTCTCTTGTTGTGCTCGATAATCTAACTGGTACTCTCAATCTAACCGGAGCTCCGGGGAGTCGTGGTCGTCAGAGAACATTGTTTGGAGCGCTTGACTCCATTAGACGTGTGATCAATGACATTGGCGCTCATGTGATGATTACAGACCACTCTTCTAGAAATTGGACATCAGGACAACCTACACCAATTGGTGGCAATGTACTATCCCATGCGGTTGATAGTGTCATCCGTGTAGATAGACTTCGTAAAGGAGAAGATGTAGTTCGAATCTTGGTAGAACGTTGTACACTTCCAACCTGTCCTCCTGGTGTTATCCTAAGAGTTGGATCAAAAGGTGTCCGAAGTATAAGGTGATGAAAAGTGGGTGTAAAGAACTGGGGTGATGTCATTCCTTGGAAATGGGAATCTTCCTCAGAAATAGCACCAGGTACTATTGCAATTGATGTTCCAAATTATCTATCTCGTCGAATATCTGTAATCAAGCAAGATAGTGGTCAGGGAGGAAGACTTCCTCTAACTCACGTTGGATTATTTGTTAGCATTGTTAAGGTGACTCTTAGCAATCATGTTCTACCTGTGTTCGTTTTCGATGGTCCTCCTGAAACAAGAAAGCGAAATCCAAATCCTGAACTTATTCAGAGAGCCTCGGAGGTTTACAAAAAATTCCAACAAGATGGTGACCCATATGACGAGGAACTTGCATCGGAATTGTGGAAAAGTCCTGCTCTTCGGATGTACTTTGCAGCAGAACATATGAGAGACCTCGGTCGAGTTGTAGGTGTTCCAGTACTTACAGCTCCATCAGAAGCTGAAATGTTTGCAGCTGTGCTTTGCAGAGATGGTGTAGTTAACACTGTGGTTTCGAACGATGCTGATGCTTTGTTGTTTGGTTCTCCCCATGTTACCAAGCAAATGCAGCTATCTAATGGCAAGATTCTGAGAACAACCTTGAGTGAATTTGAAGAAAATCTGCAACTTGACGTTGAACTCCTAAGAGACCTCGCGATTGTCTGTGGTTGTGATTTTCACAAAGAAGGTGTAAAAGGAATAGGCCCCCGACGCGGTTCTGTTCTTCTCCAAAAACATGGAGGTCTAGAGGGATTGCTCAAGGCTAGAGGATTCGTGGCTAGTGAACGTGTAGACTATATTGAAGCTCGCGAAGTTTTTGATGAGGCATCTTATCTGTCTGCTGAAAAAATGGAGTTCAAGCTGAATCCACCACTAATACCTAAAGTTCTTCGTACTCTTGAAGCTGTTATGCCTGCGGAACGTGCTGAAACTACTACACAGAAGATAACGAGTTTATGGCGTTCTTTTGGAAATCGACAATCAACTCTGGAGCAATGGCTCTAGGTTAGAACGAATCTTTCCAAGGATCTATCCATTCCCCTGTTTTTGGTTGTCTAAGCTTGTGAATAGTAGCAATCTTGTAAGTTTTAGCTGAACGCATTCTTGCAGTAAAGAAAGAATCAGAGAATTCTGGTAACTTTTCTTTGAGATCTCCAGCTACCGAATCACTGTTCTTTAAGGGTGCTCGAATACGTGCTATAACATCATTTGAATCACCAATGAGGGTACGGGCGAAGGGCTGTGACTCCACAATATGATTGACAAACCTATCTCTCGATTTTCTGTCGATACAATTTGCGTAAACAATAAGACCATCTGGTAACCCACTGAACTCAAGTGCGGGTAGGTAGAGCAATCGCAACGCTTGATTCTTCAACATAGCTCTGAGCATCCGATTTCCTGTTTGTTGTGGATAGCCAACAGAATCAAGGAGCCATTTTCGTTGACTCCGAGGACCCTGCAAACTCCAGAGCAGCCCAATGAGTTCGGCTTGTCTAGCCGAGAGTGGGAATGGTTTCTTATCTTCGCTGATTGTTGATCTTTGAAGTAGAAGATTATCCTTCTGCTTTCCTTGTGATCTTTCGTGCATTTCAGTAAACCACTCTCCTTTTTCCAAATCAAAGTGGTTCAGATTCATTGACACGATTTCATCTTCAACTACGGCTTCATACGTTCCTTTCTGGAATTTACGTGGATCCGGTCCTCGTGACCAATTCGGTTCAAGGTGAATTGTACAACCACGAATATCTTGCTCGATAAGAATCATCCTTTCTATGAGTGCATCAGAGAGAACTCCTGGCCGTTGGCGAGGTGTGAAAATATATCGATATCGTAAACCAATCTTCCTTAGAGTTGGAATGTAGCATTCATTGAAAAGTGGCTCAAGTCTCTGCATTTCATAGTATGCAGTTCTACCTGTCAGGTTAGACACTTGTTTAAGGTCAATCAATGTAGGATGTCCTGGTTCTTCCATGGGTGAAAAATTAATGCACATTTGTCGAATTGCATTGTACCTGAGAATATTGATTTCACCACGTATCAGTTGCAATAGTGGTTCGTGAGCATAGGCTGCTGGTCCATCTGACCTTAGTGCAAGAATATCCCAATTTGTAATCGAAGTACCATGAACATCAATCATGGTTTCCAATGTTGAAGTGTACCCCTTAAGGTCTGCAATGTTCTCTGTGACTTTTTTCCTCAGTTCGGTCTTGGTTTGTTGTAGGTCTGAGGATTTTATTGAAACTAGTAAAATCCAATCGGCTATCTTTTTAGAAAGTGGGTCTTGGGAAAGAGTGATGTCAAACTCCGAATCTTGTCCGTGTGCGATATTGATATCGCTATCAGCTTTCTTCATTACATCCTCTATATAGCTCCTTTCTGCATCTCTGGTTAACGATTCATAGATTGACTCTAGAGCTGCAATCTTAACCTCCTTAGTCTTCAATTTCCATAATGTCAATAACCAAGGAACTTTTTGTTGCACCGTACTAGAGATGATATACAGATTTAGGAGGGCAGCTGTCAGTGTATCCAAGCCTTTTGGTACAAATGGCCATCTTGTTTCTTTTGGAATTCGTTCTGTTACAATTCTACTGAATGTATAGGTTAGTGATTCGACTTCATTCTCTGATAGATTAGGAAGAAGCGACTTGATTTGATCAACTAGAGTCTTTCCTCTGGGTTGGACCTTTCCCATACTAATTTTGATTTCATCTCGTACTTTCTCATGACCCAATGCTCGGTTGAGCATATCAGTTGATACTGCTGTCTTTGGGATTGATTTCAAACCATAGGTCTTCTCAAATAAAGCTGCATCGAGTTGACTTCCTTCAATTTGCCAATGGGAAGTTTTTGAAATCAGTTCCCTCAAAATATTGGCATCATGATTCCTTCGGCTCTCTCTTAACCACTCTGAAGTGGTAGATTTACTAGAACCTTTTTTCTCCTTCTTCTTTGGCATCGTCACAATTCAGTAGTCATGCTTGTACTTAATATTATAGCCTCATTCAATCAATAGGGGCTTATTAGTGTCAGCACACACTGACTTGTATGAGGCCCAATCAGCTGACCCTAGTTTCAATTGATGTTGCTTTTGACAACTCAAGCACAGCATTTGGTGAAACTCTGACAGAGAGCCTCTGGGATACAGTGAAGAATGATTCACTAAACATCATTCTCAGGGAGCCTGCTCTACTTGAACTTGCATCTCGTCAGGATCCTGGCGTGATAGCATACTGTGATAATCTACTCCGAGCACACGATCAAGAATCATGGTTCTCAGCTTTGAAAACTCTCGAAACTCTAAACACCTACGATGCCGCTCAACGCCTGCTTGTACTCTGTGGGACTGCGAGTACAGGTGATAGAAAGATTGTCCTCAACGTTCTTGCTAGAGTACTCAGTTCTTCACAGCGTGAAGGTTTTCGACGACTCATTCGATCTGTTGTTACTCCGGGAGAGCTTGATGTGTCTAACTGGACCCCGACCGCCCTTCGTGTTCTTGAAGGTGTGTGTGCAGAAAAAGGAATTCAGACTGTAGACACTACTGGTCTTCCACTTTCCAATCTAGATCGATTTCTCTTATCACGTGCTTATTCTCAACAAAAATAGCTCGCACAAACACACAATTCCTGCAAAGTGCGACCTTGGTATATTGCAGAACTCCACCATGAGATGTGTTGGAGAGAAAAGAAGCCCCCATAATCGTTCTTTACCTACTCGACAATACAACCAACGAGTTCTCTAGTTGATAGGCTCCCATGTTGAGTTTCTTACTTCTTCGGAAAGATTAGGTGCCTTTTGTGCTACGTTATCGTGTGAGAGAACAATGGACTTGATGCTCTATGTCCGAGACCCTACATGGGTAATTCATTGGAGGTCTGACAATGCAGTTTGATATAGTGACGATGCTCGCTACAAACCTAGTGTTTTCTATACAAGCCGCACCACTTGTTGTCGTGGGTGCTACCCTTGTACGTTCCGTGTTGTTGTTATCAGGGAACAAACGAGCGTTCAGATCCTGGACTCGAAATGCGTTGTTGTCCGCAATAACCATAATCTTCCTTCCAGGGATGATTATCAATACAGGAGTCAGATGGGCAGTCTGCTCGCTTTTCCGTATTGACCTCGAAGGTGTTGCCGCTGGGAGTACCTACGCAGAACTAAACCTCTTCCTGAAAGTGGATTCACCACCTCGGGTTTCAGTGTTAGTTGCTGCTCTATTTGTTAGTACAATTGCATCAATCTTCATCGGTTTCTCTCTGCTCTTTCTTCCTATCGTGCTACTCGCAGGTGCGCCAGTAATCCTACTTTGCTGGTACCTCTCCCTCTCTGTTCTCTTCAACAGTTCATTACGAGGAGGAGATGTTTCACTATTAGGAGCTGCACTGCAGAAGCACCCAGGGAAAGGAATTGCTGAACTAGTACTTGCACTATCTGTCTTGATAGTATTCTACAGCTTCGTAATCATGGGGGTTGGAGTATGAAAATACATCAAGGTGGGCTAGAATGCATGTCCCGGGTCGAGAATGGTCGACCCGTTGGACACCGTTGCCTGAAACTTATACAATCTTGGATATCACATTCTATGATCGATGTTCAGTTCCTGATTCATCGAAGCGGCATAGTGATACCCGAGGGATCACAACGTCTTACAGCCTCTCCACAGGCATTTACTGTCCCCGGCCAACTGACGGTGACGATAGAATGGTCCTTAGATTTGGTTCTCATCATAGGATTCATGCTACATTCCATTAATCCCTCTGCGAGGTATAAAAGGACCTACAGGAAGAAAGCCCTTTTGATTCAATATCCATCTAATAGATGTCTAATTTTATTCAGATATTCAGCAACTATACTCGACTCTACTATGAAAAAAGGAGGCGTTGTTACCGAATGAGACGAATAGTTCTATCTCTACTCTTGGTCTGCATGCTGTTTGGAAGTATTCCATTTACAACTAGTCCTAACCAGTTAGGGTTAGATGATACAGGTACCCAGAATGATCTGGATGACCTTGGAGTCATATCTACAGATCCTGGAGTTTCAATTTCCCCCAATTCATACATTGTGTTGGAGTTAGTTGGAGGAGATATTTCAAATCGCGGTTCAAGCTGGGCTGCAATTTTAGATGGAATGGGAATTTCCAATCTAGTATTCCAGACCAGTGATATTCTTGCAGACCCATCATTGCTACATGGGGCTCCTGCGATACTGATTGATGGTAGTCTTGGGTCATCTAGTGGGAATCAAGTTTCACAGATTCTATTGGATCTCCTCATTCGGGAAGACGTCACACTGATACTTGCTGGACGGTCGGTTTGGTTGCTTCATCGGCTCTCAGGTCGCGGTCCACCCTCCATGACTGCTCCTGTTGCGACTACTCTTGCCACTGAGCCGGAGTATGCAGGGGCAGTCTTCCTTTCACAACCAGTTCCTCTTGCAATTGGTGCAACTCTGAGTACAGAGGTTGGCCTGGTTCTTCCTTTGGACACAATACATACAGAGAAGTCCCTGTTGGTTAACCTGACAGGTAGTTCAACACCAACTATTTCCCCGTTAAGATTTGATGCTTGGCCATTGGACATCTTTCTCTTTGCTTTTGAGAATCCCTCACTCCTTACTACCACAGGTCAAGGTCTCTTAGAAAATACGGTGGCATTTTGTAATGCAATACGGGAAACTAACACTGCTACTGAACTGGCAACACACCAAACTTCAGAAGGGAACATACTTGCTGGTGGATTCAATTATCCCCACACACCTCTTCTGGTTTCAGCATATTACACAGCTCACTCTGCGGAAGATCTTCTCGAGGGGACAAGCTGGACAAACTGGATTACGGACAACACTCCATTGATTCGTGACATTCTAAATACACTCATGATTGATTATGGGTCTGAAACAGGTTTCATGACAGCTGCAGCTGGTGGTACTGTGAGCTGTCAAAGCACTGCTCAGGGACTTTGGCTCCTGACAACAATGGGACTCACCGGAGAATTTCCTGTAACTGAGATTGTTCAATATCTTAGTTCACGGCAGGAAGCAGCAGGTGGGTTTGATAATTACATCACGACTACTCTCTATGTGACAGAAGCCTTAGCTGTTTCAGGACAACTTGGTGAAATCTTAACTTATGACCTGGAGCTATGGTTGAGGTCTCTCGTAATAGATGGATCAAAGACAAGTGACCCTGACCTTTGGGGTTCAATCGGTTCCAATCCGACAAGCATTTCTCCTTGTACAAACTATGCACTTGAATATCTGAGGTCTCTTGCTTTCATTGGAAAGGCTCATCCTGACCCCGTAAAATTAACAAGCTGGATTTTAACACGAACTGCAGTTGGAAACGGTTCCTTCAGAAATACAAATAGTCTCGATGAAGAGGTTGTCACGGGCACTGCGTCAGCTCTGGCTACTATGCAATTACTTGGTACTCTTAGTTCAGAGAATAGGACAACTAGTCTTCAATGGTTCTCTAACAACCAGCTATTATCCGGTGGATTTGGAATGAAAGATGCAGCCAATGATTTGGTTGCTAAAACCAGAGAAACCTCTCGCGTTGCTTTTTGTCTAGAATCTCTTAGTGAAACTTCTGGTCTGATTGCTTCCGGAATTATGACCTACCTTGATTCAATTACAACTGATATTGGATTTGAAGCAATGGACAATCTTCCCTCACTTATGTGGACAAGCTGGTTGCTCGAAACAAGTCGTCTAGTACATGCTTCACCAACAGTCGACTTAGATCTTGTACTCGCATACCTCAATGGATTTGATACTCTACGAGTGTATCCATTCTGGTCAAACCTAACCACCACTAGTTCACCCGAATATGGGCTTAGTCAATATCGTACAAAAAGTGTCTGGATACAATATTTCGGAGCTTCAGTTGCAGACACTCTTGGAGTTGATCTCGACTCTACACTGATCTCTGATATCACACTCTATCTATCTCAAAGTCAGTATATGACTGGTCATTATCGACCAACTTCATTCATGGGAACTGCACATATGCAGCACTCTGTAGCAGCAGTTGAGACCTTATTCCTAATCGACGAATTGGATACTATCCCATATCGTGCGGCCCTGGAAACTGCAATCCTATCCGAATACAGCTCTGGAAGTTGGGATTCCACAGGGTGGACGCTTGAACCCTTTGCTGGTTTCCAAGAAGCTATCGATTTTCTTTCGACTCAAGCTGCACTTAGACTAGGAATTGTCACCACAACTATGGCAGCAGAAATTACAGCTTCAATTGAATCTCGTGTTCAATACACCGACCTCGCGGCACTGAGCATGGATGTAGCTACGCTATCTCTTCTCCGCTCAGCTTTCTCTGCAAATCTTGATTCAGTAGATACTACCATTGTACTCAGTGCCCTGAGGTCCACTCACTTCACAAACGGATGGTTCAACAGTTCCATTCAGTGGCAACCTGTATTCACTGCAAGTGTTCTCAAGATGGTATCAATTCTTGGGCTTCGCTGTCAACTCTATGATCCTCTGGGACTCAGTCTTAGCGCAAGTACAGGTGCAACCACTGAACTTGGTTCAACACTTGATATAGCAATAAGTATCTCATCTTCTCAACCAAGTCATTCAGTCATTGTAGATGCATTCGGTGAGAGCACTTTCTACACGAATGTTGGGAATTCGGATACTCTATCACTGGCAGTTCCTTCAGCTTTGGAGTCATTAGGTTCATGGGACATTTTCATCATGGTCGCAGACTGGGGCTCATCTCGAGCATTCGACAAACTCACTGTTGATGTCACTGGAACTCTACAAGGGTCTCTCGATCTTGAAACTCCAATTGTCAAGATGGGTGAAAACATCAATGCCACAGCTTCTTGGACCCTCACAGGTGGTGGGGATGCTGGCGTTGGTCACGTCACAATACGTCTTGGTGATCCTCCAAGCTATCAACAATATAGCTATGACGAGGCTTCTCCGTTTTGGTTCTCAATTCCCAGTACAGACTTTGATGCAGGAGTTCACAATCTTACAATCACAATCGATGTCCCTAATTGTTCTCCACTAGTACTCAGAGATGATGTTACAATCGCAGAACCTAATCTGACCTATCTGACAATCATATCTGAGACTGATGGACTTGTCGACTCTGAGTTGGTTATCGACTGGTCCTTACACTTTCAAGAAAATGATTCGCTAATTGCTAATCAAGAAGTTTCATTGGAAATCAAAGATGACCTCGATGTTGTAGTCTATTCTACTGTTCTAATCTCGGAATCCAGTGTCGGTTCATTTTCGTGGACACCATCATATAGAGGTGATTTCACATTCATTCTATCATTCAATGGGAATGGTACGTTAGATGATAGTCAAGCTCAGGGAACTATACACGTCTATGAATCAACCGTAGTCGCTTGGATTGGTACTGGGACATTCGATCAACATTCAACCGTAACACTAACACTGCAACTCACAACCCAAGGTGCTGAAATTTTAAGTGGGCAAAGTGTGCATGTCACTATCACTTCACCCTCACTGGTAACAATTGTTGACACTATTCTCACTACCAATTCAACAGGTCATGCTACAGTGACAATTACACTTTCCGAGAACGGCAACTATCTGGCACAAGTTGATTTCTCTGGTGTTGGATTCCTTCTTAGTTCGTCTGATTCTGATGTGGTGGTTTCATGGTCATCAAGCCAGCTAGACCTAGGTGGTGTAGTCTCAGAGGAAACCATTGGTGGCGTCCGAACCCTTTGGGCTCAATTGAAGGACTTGATATCCAATCCTGTTCCAGGGCAATCGATAACACTTCGAGTTATCCTTCTTCCTTCAACTATTTTGATGGAGCAGACTCTTACTTCGAACTCTAGTGGTCATGTATCGATGCAGTGGAGTGCTTCTTCTGCAGGTTCATTCAGATTCGAAGCTGACTATGCAGGTACATCATCTCGAAGCTCAGCCTTTGAACTCTTTGACTTTGACATCCTGATTCCTGTTACACTCTCTATAAGTTACAACCCCTCTCCGGAGGTTGGTGTGCCTGGATGGATTCAGGTTCTTGCTACTGACCATCTTTCAAATCCAATATCTGGTCTCATTGTAACAATATCTGTTGAACGGCCGGGTGGTGGTGTTGATTATACAAATATCTCCACGACGTCTGGTGGACTTGTGTTCTTTTCATGGACTCCTTCTTCAAGGGGAATTAATGATATCACTGTCACTTCAGTGCGACAGTCATGGTACTTTGCAGGATACTCGAACATTGGAGTCGGAGTATACGAGACCCCCATAGTTTCAATCATCATTCCATCAGGTCTTGTTGCTCCTGCTAGTGATACAATTGAGATTGATCTGTCTGATGGCAATTCAAATCCAATCATCGGTGCTACAGTTCATACTATTGTATCATTGAATGGCTCTATTCTCTATGATACAGATGATATCACAAATGCTGCAGGTTTAGTTACCATTACTCTGAACTTTGATACTCCTGGTCAATTGATTGTACAAGTACAGGTTGCATCACAGGGTTGGCTTCTCGAAGCCATTGATAGTGAAACAAGTTTCGTAACAGCTGATACAACTCTTACCGTATCGATTCCTGGACAACCTGTCGAACAAGGTTCTACAGTGGGTGTTCTTGTGTTGCTTCTTGACTTCAGCGGCGCTCCTATGGTGGGTGCAACAATAGACATCACAGTGACTTGGAGTAATGGAACGATATTGAACGTGTACTCTCGAACTTCTGATGCATCGGGACAATGTACTCTGGCTCAACCGTTCAACCATGTTGGAGATTTTGTGATCACTGCGACCTATGCTGGTTACGGATTCAATTCCTCTGCAAGTGACTCAGCGGCGCAACGAGTCTATACTACCCCAATAATCCAACTATTTCACGATCCCAGTTGTATTGTGGGAGATCCTCTAGAGTTACAAGTAGCGCTCCTAGATTCTCTTGGTGATTTCATCATCGGACGTACAATTCATCTCAGTATTGAACAGGAGGGTGTTGAGGTCTTTGTTGCTCAAGTACCATCTGAAAATGGATTGGTCACTATTACTTGGTATCCATCACAGGGTGGGCTAGCTGATATTACGATTCTTCATGTAGGAAACATTCTGTTCCTTACAAACTCAACAACTTCAACAAGCTCCGTCCTTGAACTTGTTGATGGAACACTCTGGATTGCTCCCGCACAAATCGATCTGTTTGACTCGACTACTTTGGTCTATAACCTGACAACAGCAATCCCACAAGCTGGCGTATCTATTCACTTTGAAGTGCTAGGAATGGATCTTGTTCCATTGTGGACTGCAGATGTGTTAACTAATTCATCTGGAATGGCAAGTGTCACGTACTTCGCTGATGATGCTCATGGTGTCTTGATTGTCAATGCAGGACCTGTCGCAGAAGAGTTCCTCATTGGTGGAGATGTTCAAGACCAATTGATTGTTATGACCAACTGTAGTGTTATAGTTTCATTAGACCCATCTCCTCCTGCTGTCAATACACTGACTAACATATCCTTCTCAGTGACTGATGATCTTGGTGGACTCGTTGACGGGATATCCATTACTGTGACTGTATATGACCCGTATAGTCAACAGGTCAAGCTTGGACTTTGGACAAACTCAATCACAGTATCGGTTGTTCAAGGTCTTGCCATTGTGGAATTTACTCCGGGGATGGTAGGTCTCTATGCCGTGTCCTTCACATCAACTGGTTCAGTATCCGCCCATGGCTTCATTGATTCTACAATTCATACAATTTACGCAACTACAGAAATCAATCTCTTAATTTCAAAACTGGAGATTGAGGTTGGAGAGACCTTGGATATATTTGCTCAACTCTTAGATCATGTTGGAGACCCCATGGTGGGACGTAACATCACTTTGTATCTTGATGGTCCCGGTGCTAGCTCGTTTGGTCCAGTTGAGTTGATAACAGACGCAACTGGGTTCGTAGTTTGGTCTGTTTCAATAGATGAAGAGGGACTCTGGACGCTTGACACATCTTTCGCAGGATTAGGCGTCTATCTTCCTTCAAGTTCTTCTGATGAGATCAATGTGAAGTACGGAACTGTGATCCTACTTGATCTACTCAATCCCGTCGATGTCATTGCAGGTATCAATGATGCATCATTCTCTATCCTTCTCGAAGATTCTGGTGGAACTCCCTTGGAAGGATTCACTGTGCATTTTGAGGCAAGACATCACATCTATGGACTCGTCGTCGAAGGAGATTTGATTCAGACAGGAACATCACCAATGATTCTTGATATCACTCTGGACCGCATGGGCAATATCACGTTCATCGTTTCCTTCACAAGTACTAGTCATTACTATGCATCTAATGCAGCTCTGGAATTTTGGGTTCGAGGGACAACAGAGGTATTAGCATCGATTCCATCCACTGTGGATCGTGTGTCTGAGGATGGATTCATGATATCCATAACAGATGAGATATCTGTTCCAATCACTCTCAGTGAACTTGGCATCACTATCGAGCTTACTGGACCACAAGGACTTGTAGACCTGACCAGTCGATTGCTGTGGAACGAAACCTCGGTGGATCTGTTCATCAACTGTCTCCCAGTAGGACATTACACACTGTCAGTCAGTGTTGAACCTGACACTGAACGATTGGGCTGTATATCTACTATTGACTTCACTATCACAAGTATCACATCACTGAATGTCGATGAAGAAGGTCTTACAGGTTTTATTTCAACTCCTCACTCTCTGACATCCTTCCTCAATGATTCGTTGATGGATGCTATCGATAGCGTTGACGTCTGGGTCAGTATCTATGATCCTCTTGGTCGTGAGATCTATGGTAATCCTCTAAGTACACGAACACTCCTCGCTTCCTCATTTACGGGTACTGAGGTTTCTTGGACTCCTATTCTTACAGGTGAGTACAGGGTCGTGATTTTGTTTGAGGGTGATGATTTCTACAATCAATCAACTTCTGAGATTGTAGTTCTTGTGAGGCATGAAAGTTCGGTAAGTCTTGATGTTCCTCAGTCATCTGAGTTCGGGGCTATTGTTCCACTCACTATTACTCTTGAGGGAGCAATTGGTGGGCAAAGTGGAGAAACTATCACTTTAACGATTTTCAATGGAGGTGTCTTTGAGATGAATGAGACCCTTGTAACTGGAAGTCGTGGTGTAATTAGTCACAATCTTGTCGGACTCCTAGCTGGTTCTCATACTGTCATCATCACATTCGATGGGTCTGACTCACAGGCTCCTTGTTCTAGTGAGATGGTCATCGAGATAACTCCTGTCTTGGTCCTTTCTATCACAAATGAAGGGAGCCTCTTTACTGGTCGTGAGAATACGGTGAGCATCTCTGTGAGTGTGTTGGGAACTAGGGGAGATTGGATTGGTTCACTAGATGCAGTATTGTTCAGTCCGAGTCAGGAAGAACTCGATTCATGGACCTTTGAAATAGATCCTTACTCTATCTTAGACATTGACTTTCTACCAATTATTGAAGGGACTTATTCACTCAATGTGACTGTGTTCGGACTTCCTATAACAATCGAGCGTACTTATCCCTTGGCAATAGCAGTTGTACGTGAGTCATTACAGCTAGAGTTGGACGCAGGAAATACATCTCTGCTTGGTGGATTTGGAATCATCTCAGTTATCGGAATTGTCATGAGGAAAAAGATGAAGGGTGTTGCTGGTTCCATGCCCGGTGAGTGGACTGGGTAAGTGCTAAGTGTGGATTTGACTCAGGAGTCCTGAAATATCATCATCCCAGGTTCCATCATCTCTGAGAAGTCGTTGATAGAGATTATGCGTATAAGCTGCGTATGCATTAGCTTTGAACACCTTAACCTCCATATCAATTTCCTTTGCTTTTTCTGGAAGTTGTGTAGCAATATCATAAACCGATTCTTCCGGCATTCTGGATATAATATAACATCGTTCTCCATTTTCAGTTATCATTCCAGTTGTACTTGGTGCATGTTTCAGAAGTGCTCTTGAAAGGGATCGTATCTTTTGCGATGGTCCATTGCATACAAAACAGATTGATGCAAGGCCTGCAATAGGTAAATAGTACTGTAGACGAAGAATATTGTTGTCCCTCAAATTGGTAAGGATTTCCCTAAATCGGTCTGTCGTAATGTTCAGAAATTTGCTATAATCTCCCAGTTCCAATAAACTTACGTACATACTCCAAGTAATGAGACCCAATACTTTAGATTCGTCAAAACTCGGAGTGTGTATTTTTCTAGTAGGATTAGCATGGAATTCTCGTTCCAGCTGTTTCAAACTTCTGTTCCCCTCGAGCGATTTCAAGATACGTGTAGTATTGGCCTTCCATTTTTGCTTTGAATCAATGAATAGATCGTAATTGATATTGCTCACAGACCATGATATTTCTGAGATATTTGTTCGCAATCTCTTGATTCTTTCAGCTGCAGACGGTGGCATAACCATCACTTGAATGTAAGGAGGTTTCTCCGTATGACTTCCCAATCTTGCAGTCCATGAAAGGTGCTTGTGAGGCCACCTATGAGCTCCTCCAAGATAGATCATAGTTCTTAGACCGATACTCTGATTCTGGACATGACCTCTAATTTGGAGCGCATTCAAAATCATAGCAAATCTATCAATCCATATCTTCTTTGAACGAGTTGCTTGCTCTTTTGAAATTGGAATACCAGTAATGATTTCTTGATTTTGATTAAGTTCCTTTACAATGGGCACTATGCGACTACGTCTATCTCGGAACATACTTGTAAGTTGATACCATGCGTTATCCCACGGATTATTCTCAATAGCTGTTGTTGATGGTTCAATCGCAATTGGAAGAAGCCCCCTATCTGCCATTGTGAAAACCTTGACATATTCTGGAGTTGCATCACCTTCAATCAAACATTGGATATGGTGAAAGAATAAATTGTGAATGAGAGGAGTTGGTCTATACTTGACGCTAATGTCCAATGGATCTTCGTCAGGAATTGTTGTTTTTGTGACTAAAGATAGAAACGCCATCAACTCTTCCCGCACATTGTCAGGAAACGATTCTGGGACCAATTGATCCATTGTATCCCTCATTGTTTTACCAATCTTCAGATTCGGTACATTCACACTTCCAGCAAGTGCTGCTAATTCATTCCATTTTGGTGGCTGGGAATTGAGAAGTCCATCAAGAAGTGATTTTCTAATTTCAACATCTGATCCTCCATACAATTTCCAATACTCATCCATGTCTGTTTGCATGAAAAGAACCATTCTCTCATATGGATTCACTAGTTGTACATTTAGTATGTCCTGGTTGGCTAAATCAAGTATCAATAGCAAGTACTTATCGTGATTTACAATTGGGTGAGTAATGAGTAATGCTTCATCTCCTGTTTCACTTAAGCCAGTAATCCATCCCCCAGTGCTTTTAGGATACATCTCAGCCTTTGAAATTTCAGTTGTAGAATAATTTCTCATTGTTGAGGTAGATCTAAACCAAATTTTTTCATCAGACAATATTTGAAGTTTTTCAGTTTGATTTTGGAAAGTAAACGATAGATCTCCTTGAGGGTCTGAATCACGAATAATATCTCCCTTATCAAGAGTAATTATGGGTCCATCTACCGAATATGAAATGATTCCTGCTTCTACTAAACCTGATGGTAAATAGACAGTAATACGCATATCCATAGAATCTGCATCCAAACTCATTATTCGCATGAAAACTAATGAAATTGGACTATATGTATAATATGCTAGTTGAGAAATAACTGATTACAAAAGAAAATGGTTTTGTGTGAGATGGAAGCTTAATGGAAGCTTCACATGCTCACAGATTCTATACCCTACCAAGGAGCAGAGAATTGATTCTTTGTATCAAGTCTGATCATCCATGGCTCAGTGGGTGGCTTGGTCGGGGGTGCTTTGCGTTCGTTCCATGGCTCGGTTGGGGGTTTTGTGGGTGGGAGTTCGTGTCTATTCATTGTGTATTACCGAATATCTATACCCGATTGCTGTCGGAATCCTACTCGCAAAATCATGTGCTCACTTTTGCTCATTATTCACTCCCAAACGAGCATTTTCTCTCAAAATCAATGAAGAAATCCGCACGAGTATAAATAGGAAAGAACGAACTAATATTTCCAGTTACATTTGTACTATCAGCACATCATAGCTACTATTATCTCACTCATTCCACGCATCAATGATAGTACGTCCTCTCTCTAATTATGGTGGTTTGTAAAAGAAAATGAAGTGGCCGCAGTTTCCCGCGGCCCGTAGCTAGTACTATGCTGCTGATACAGTGGAAGGAGTTGCCATGGTCAAGCCTAGCTTGGACACGAGCTCCTTGTACCGGTTGCGAATGGTCACTTCGGTCACTCCACTCACTCTGGAGATGGCCCTCTGTGTCACTCGGCAGTCATTGATTATCGATGCGACGTAGATAGCGGCGGCAGCCAGACCTCTAGGGTCTCTACCAGTCACAAGACCGCGGACTTCTTTAGCCCTCGTAAGAATCTCCATGGTCGTTCGTTGTACCTCTCTAGGCAGATTCAGTTCTGAGATGAATCTCGGAACATAGTTTCCTGGTGATGAGATTGGCATTCGTATCTTTAGCTTCGTCACTAGCATTCTGTAGTGTGCAGAGATCTTCTTCTTGCCTTCGCGTGAGTGCTCAGCAATCTCTTCCACTGAACGTGGAGAGCCTCTATGCCTGCATGCCGCGTATACCGCTGCAGCTGCAGTTGCATCGATTGATCTACTTCTCCATAGCCTGCCAGCAATTAGCTTCCTATACATTCGAGCTGCATGCTCCTTGAGGCTGGGTGTAAGACCAAGCTGAGACGACAATCTATCAATCTCAGTCATAGCCTGAGCCAGGTTACGATCGAGGCTTGAGTGCACTCTTGTACGAATCTGCCACTTGCGTAGCCTGAAGATTTGCGCACGCTGTCTTGCACTAAATGAGCCTCCCTTACCGTCGCGGTCACGCCAGTCTATCATAGTTGACAGACCTTTATCGTGAATGGCATATGATGCCGGTGCACCAGTTCTTGCACGGGAGTCCCGTTCTGCTGAAGTGAAAGCTCGCCATTCTGGCCCGGTGTCTATTCGGTGTTCGGATAGTACAAGCCCGCAGCCTGAACAGATGACCTCTCCCTTCTCATTATCCCTGACGACCTCTAGTGCTCCACATTCGGGGCATGAGCTCTTCGGGGTAGTTTCTATTCCTATTCCGTCTCTTCTTCCTTCTTCTAATGTATTGGTTGACATTTCTCTACTAGTTCCCTCCAATGTGTTCCTGAGTAGTAAGAGAGCTCAGGGTCCCTCGGTGGTGGTTTGGGCAATGTTGATTTTTATTCACTCTTAATATCACGGCGCCATTGTTATGTTGAGTTTCTGAACGAGTTCCTTGTACCTGTTCCTTACCGTAACCTCTGTGACTCCGGCAGCCATCGCAATGTCGCGCTGGGTGACTCGGTTATCGGTGAGGATACTGGCGATGTATATGGCAGCTGCTGCAAGACCTCGGGGGTCTCTTCCTGTAACCAGGGTTCTGTTCTCCTTGGCCATCTCGAGAATTCGAATAACCTCTTGTTGAACGATACCTGGCAGGTTGAGCTCGGTGATGAACCTTGGAACGTAGTTCGCTGGGTCCGAGATCGGCATTCGAAGCTTCAACTTTTCCACGAGAAGCCTGTAATGTTGTCCGATCTTCTTTCGGTTCACTCTGCTGTGCCTTGCAATTTCTTCAAGGGAACGTGGTGCTTTTCTAAGCCGACATGCGGCGTATATTGATGCTCCAACCATCGCATCGATTGACCTGCTCCGTGCAAGTCGTCGAACGATTAGTTTTCTATATAGCAGTGCAGCCAGTTCCTTGATACTCTTAGTGAGTCCAAGCTGTGAAGATAATCTGTCCAACTCAGACATTGCCTGAGCAAGATTCCTATCCACTGAACTATGAACTCGAGTTCGGATTTGCCATTTTCTTAGACGGTAGATTTCTGAACGTTTCTTGGCAGTGAATCTTTTGCCTTGAGAGTCATGATCTCTCCAATCAATCATGGTTGAGAGACCTTTATCATGTATTGCGTAGTTTGTAGGGGCTCCGGCTCGTGAACGTGCATCCTTCTCATCTGAGGTGAATGCTCTCCACTCTGGGCCGGTATCAATTCGAGATTCGGAAATAACAAGACCGCAGCCTGCGCAAACGCTCTCTCCTTTCTCAAGGTTCTGAACGATTTCTTTTCCGCCGCACTCTTGACACGAAAATCCCGTGTCCTTTTCCTTTCCTTTAGGTGTTTTCTTGTCACTCTGCGATGACATGGTACTCGACTCTCCTCTCATCTTCATAGGGTTCGAAAATCAGTGAGCCTCTGTCAGACTCTCGATTGTAGTCATGGATCGTGGCGCTGATCACATCAAGAATACGTTTCAATCCCCGTTCAGATTCCGCTAACCTTATATAGGTAAGTCTACTTATAAGTGTTTCGTAAAAACGAGTGCCTTTGTTAGACTAGGAAAGTCTTCGGCTCGGCTAACATGGCATTGTACTTTTTTGATTTAAGCGTTGCGAAAGGGTCGGGCAAAGACAAGATGGCGGAATTTTGGACCAATGTTACGATTTTTTGGAATCACTCTTTGGATTCGTCAATCTTACTCCATGGCTTTCCTCTATTCTCTGCGATCCACCAAATACAAAAATCGAAACTTTGATAGATTGTTGGAGTTTATAGGTAGCCCCCGATACTCTATTCTGGAGGAGCATGGGGTATGAGTAAAGAAACAATTCCAATTATCGATGTCGCCAAGATCACAAAGAAGAAGGACGCAAGAGTAGCAATCAAGAAACTGAGCGATGCTATTCATTTTCACAACTATCGATATTATGTATTGGACTCGCCGGTCATCAAAGACAGGGAATATGACAAACTTCTCTTTCAGCTTCAAGAGCTTGAGGAAAAGTATCCTGACCTCAAAACTGCAACGTCTCCAACTCAGCAAGTTGGGGGTGCGCCACGAGAAGAACTAGGTCTCGTAGAGCATCCAATTCCTATGGTGAGTCTGAAGACGGTCTATGATGAAGATACAGTCCGTTCCTTTGATGCATCAAGTAGAACTGACCTGGGCATATCTCAGGTCGAATATGTTGCTGAGCTCAAGTTTGATGGTTTGGCCGTGGAGCTAGTCTACGAAAAGGGACATCTAATTGTTGCCTCCACTAGAGGTGATGGCCAGACAGGTGAAGATGTAACCGCGAATGTCAAGACCATCAAGGAGATTCCACTCGTTCTCATGTCTCACGAAGGCACCAAACCTCCAGCAAGACTTGTAGTTCGTGGAGAGGTGTACATGAGCTATGCCCTATTCAATGAGCTAAATCAGAAGCGACAAGAGGAAGAAGAAGACCCATTTGCTAATCCTCGCAATGCTGCCGCAGGAGCACTTCGTCAGTTAGACTCTACTGTGACTGCTAAGAGACCCTTGCAGATATTTCTCTATGGAGTAGCTGAAGCAACTGGATACACATTTGAAACTCAATGGGAAGTTCTCAATACCTTGCCCAAATGGGGATTCAAGGTGAACCTGGAATATACACGAATCTGCAAAGGAATTCAAGAAGTCCTTGATTTTCACAGTGAGGTTGATGAGAAGAGAGACGACCTCCCCTACGAAATCGATGGTGTTGTACTCAAGATTAACAGTATCGCGGAACAGGAAAAACTAGGAATGCGAGTGAGAAACCCTCGTTGGGCAGTTGCTTACAAATTCAAAGCTCGACAAGACACAACAAAACTTCTTGGTATCACAATACAGGTTGGTCGGACTGGTCGACTCACACCTGTGGCTGAGCTTACTCCTGTGAACATTGGTGGGGTTGAGGTTGCACGAGCTACCCTTCACAATTTCAGTGAGATAGAACGAAAGGACATTCGAATTGGTGACACCGTCATTGTTGAGCGGGCTGGAGATGTCATCCCTCAAGTTGTTGGACCCGTTATGGAGAAACGAACAGGATCTGCGAAGAAATACAAGATACCAAAGAGTTGTCCAATTTGCGGCTCTAAAGCCACGGTCACTGAGGATAAGAAAACAGCAATGTGTCCGAATAGTTCTTGCCCTGCTCAACTTCAACGGAGCATAGGTCACTTTGTCTGCAAAGCAGGAATGGACATTGATGGGCTTGGTTGGAAGCGAGTTAACCAACTGATTGATGCTGGTCTAATCACTAGTTTTGCTTCTCTCTATTCTCTTACAGTTGAACAACTGCAAGAACTAGAGCGATTCGGGGAACGCTCTGCTCAGCATCTCGTAGATGAGATATTGAAGAGCAAGGAGAGACCCTTTCACAGTGTACTCTTTGGTCTGGGTATTCCTCTCGTTGGGTATCAGACCGCAAAACTTCTTGCAAGAGAGTTTGGATCAATGGAGCGGCTCATGAATGTCAAGATGAATGAGTTAGTTGAGATTGATACTATTGGGCCAGAGATGGCACAGAGCATCATCAGCTATTTTTCAGATGAGTCTGCTCAAAAGACAATTTCAGAATTGAAAGATGCAGGATTGACCTTGACTGCAAAGGATGAAGTTCCATCTGAGCAACTATTTGCTGGGATGACCTTTGTATTCACCGGCAAACTCGAGAAGTGGGAGCGAAATAAAGCAGGGGAAATAGTGGAGTCTCTTGGTGGAAAGGCATCTTCCAGTGTGAGCAAGAAGACAACCTATGTTGTTGCTGGACCGGGTGCTGGTTCGAAATTGAAGAAGGCACAGCAGCTTGGCGTGAAAGTCCTAACAGAGGAAGAGTTTGCTGCTCTTATTGAAAGATAGACATTTATGTCAAGGAGAATGACCAAGAAACTCTCATGACGGTCCTCATTCAGATTCTGGCAATTTGTGGAATGCTAAGTCCGATCATCTACACAGCAATGTGGATTATTGGAGGTAGGCTTCAACCAGAGTATAGTCATGTACGACAAGACGTGAGCTCTCTCATAGCAACTGGTGCTCCAAATAAGAAACTCTTGGACAAGTTCATCATCTCATCGAGCATCTTGTTATTCGTTTTCTATCTTGGACTCTTCTGGGGAATTAACGGTGGAGCTGGATCTATTCTTGGTCCTGCGTTGTTCATAGTCAGCGGGCTCCTGGGAGTTCTAGTAGCTTTGTTCTTTCCACTGGATGAAGGTGGGACACTAGTTACAACTCGTGCGAAATTACATCTCGGTCTGATTGCATTGTCAGGGATATTTGGTATTGCAGGTATGATCATTCTTTGGTTCGAATTGGCTTCAGATGTTGTCTGGAGTACTTTTGCAACCTTTTCATTGGTTACAGCTATTGTATCATTGATTTTCGTGATTGCATCCGGTGCAGCTGCTAAAACGAATTACCTCGGATTAGTAGAGCGGTTTATGGTTAGTACCTATCAGATCTATTACTTCGTAATCGCCTTGATGGTCTTTCTGACTAATTGAAACTACTCTGTTTCTTTCAAATAGATTTCATCTGCAAGGCTCTTGAATGCCGTTTCGATATTTTCACCAGTGTTCAACCTGATGAAGAATATCGGTACAACGAGACTCTCTGCTAACTGTCGCAGCGAATCGGTCTGTCCTTTCACTAATTTTATCGAGCGGTCAACAATGATTATTGTTGGAATAGGATATCCGATATGGATATTGACAGAGTCGATGAGATTCGATATTTCTGCGTGAAGATGTTCCCGTTTCGGGTTTGCGCAGACAATCAATCCTGAGAATCTTTTGAAGTAATCTTTGGGTTCTAAGGTATTGTAAATTTCCCAAACCCATGCACCATGTAGTTCGAGGTCTAGCTCGAGAGTAGTAATGGTTCCATCCTTTGAAACTGTGGTGTGTTTTGTCCATTCATCTTTAGGCCAAATTTCTCCTAGAGACTCTTTGGCAATACTTCTTGGATTAGTTAATGTTCTGTCCAGTAATTTGGCGCAGTAACTAAATCCTAATTCTTCATCGCCCGCTACTAAGATTCTATACGTGTCCGGTCTTGAACTCAAGACTTTGCTTCCTCCAACATTGAACAGTTAAAGGTCAATGATTCAGTTTGTAAATACACTAACTTGTTGAAAAAATGTTTGGTTAATCATTTCATTATGATTTAGAAGCCCATCTTTACTTCTTACCTTGTTTTCTTTAGAAACTGAGCTAATTTATCGATGGTTTCTTTATGAACAATATGCTCTATCTCACAGGCATCACTCAATGCTATTTCTTCATCAACTCCGATGAGTAGAAGGAAGTCACGAATTGTGCGGTTTCGTTTGTCTAGCATTTTAGCTATCTTGGTTCCTTTCTCTGTAAGATTGACATGCTGGTATCGTTGATACTCCGCCATTCCAAGCGAATCTAATTTCTGCAGTGCAGATGTGACACTGGGAGCTTTTACATCAAGTTTCTCTGCAATATCAGATGGAGCCGCTGCTCCAAACTCCTCTTCTAATTCGTGTATCGTCTTCACATACATCTCTAATGCCTGTGTGAGTTCACCATTCTCAGCGTTAGTTTGCTTTCTAATCACTTCTTTTCCTTCCTTGATTTAACGTATTGTTTTCCTTTCTCAGTTACGAACAGAGCCTTTCCTAGCTTGTCTGTAGATCCACATGAATCTGCAGTGCTACACCCAGAACATGACGAGCTCTCTACGCAGCTTTCTTCACTCAATCTCAAGTATCCACTTTGACACAACATGTCGATAACATCATCAAGGGTTTCTACTTGAACTCCCGCTTGACGAGCAATCTCTCGCTTGTCTACAATTCTCCCCTCAACAATGAGTTCCAGAACCTGCCCGATCATTCAGAAGAAACCCCCTTTGAGCCAGGTTGGAGTTTTTCTCGCATGTGCCCGACAATCCAAAGTGCACTAGTTGAAATAACCAATATCACAAACAACCAGAGTGATGGTGTGAGATCGTTCAGGAAATTCCATCCAAGCCAATTTTCGAATTGAAGGATCCAACCGAGAGCATTCGTGATAATGACCATGATTTGGAGTGCAAATAGAACTGCTGCTAGAATGTAACCAACTGCGATGAATGCATACCCTTCCTGTTCATCTCTGGAGAGGGGTTTCACACCTGTAAGGAATACAGCTGCAACTATGATGAGTAGAAATCCTCCAATCAAATCAGTAAAGCCAATGATGGGAGCGATGAATCCAAGTGTAACTAACACTTGTATTGTTCCTACTCCTGCATATGCTAGTCCGACAACCAAGGCTAGGCGTGATGCCCAAGTTCCATCTTCAGGAACTCCAATGACATCTGAATATATTCTAGACAATGAAGAACCCTCCTATGAAAATCACACCCAATGCTACTAGATATGCAAGGATGAGTTGATAGATAATTGAAAATGCAGTCCATTTCCAAGAACGCGTTTCTTTTCGTATTGCACCCACTGTTGCCAAGCAAGGCACGTAGAGGAGTACGAACACCATCATCGCAATTGCTGACAATGGATTTACGCTTGCAGTCAGTGCAACCGCAAGGGTGGCAGTCCCTCCTACTGCATAGATTATGGAGAGTGTCTGCACGATGGCCTCCTTTGCTATGAATCCAAAGATGAGTGCAGTAACAATTTGCCAAGTAAATCCTAGCGGACTAAAGAGAGGTTCGAAGAATTTTCCAAGCATGCTTGCAAAAGACGCATCAACTGGTATTCCATATCCTCCAAAACCAAAGGATGAGAGAATCCACATAATGATGCTTCCAACCAGAAGATAGGTTCCTGCAGTTTTAAGGAACATGAGACCGCGGTCCCACATGTGCCTGAAAGAACCATGAGCTGTGGGAATTTGATACTGCGATAGTTCCATGAGTAGGGATGATGCCTCTTCTCTGAACAATGTCTTCTTGAAAATGAGTGACACAACGATTGCCATCACAATTCCGAGTATATACATCAAGAACACAATTGTGCCAGCTATCTCTGGGAAGAAGACTCCTGCTATAATGATGTAGACTGGTAACCTTCCTGCGCATGACATCAGAGGACTCACTAGAACTGTCGTGAGACGATTTGATTCTCCATCTACTGTACGAGCCGCCATCACAGCGGCAACACTGCATCCAAATCCGAGTAATAATGGAATGAAACTCCTTCCATGAAGCCCCATTTTCATCATGAAGCGGTCCATCACAAATGCTGCTCGTGATAGATACCCTGTGTCTTCTAGGATTGAAATAGCAAGATAGAGGAAAAAAATTGGTGGAACAAATGTAAGAATGAATCCCACTCCAGATAGTACGCCGTTAGTGAGGAGTGATGCCAACCATGGAATTGGTATCTGTGATGAATAGGTCCCAAGCCAAACAAAGAATTGGGTTATCATCTCCATGAATACAAGTGAAATTTCAAACGTAAAATGAAACATAGCCCACATGGTAACTAAGAAGATTGGCAATCCAAGATACTTGTGAAGAAGGACTCTATCAAGCATATCACTGAGAACCCACTTGTGATCTCCAGGTTCGTAGACCTCACAAAGTATACTGCCTATCACTTCATAGCGTTCATCAGCAAGGGCAAGCTGTGGATCAATTCCAGAATATTCCTCTTCTTCCATTTCAGGATCTGGCTGTTCACTCAAATGGTAACCTCCAGAACCTTCTTCCTGATTTCAGGGTCAATGATTAGTTCAAGAATTTCGGGGTCCCTTTCAAGAAGCTTCAATGCTAGCCATCTAGGTGGAAACCTTTCTCTTAGTTCCTTATCATTCTCGACTATGCCAACAATCTGCTTCAGCTTAGATTCGATCTCTCTGCGGTATTTGATAGAGGGAGGTCTCAAGCGTTCGTATTCGCCGTGATGATGGAATCTAGGATGATAGTGTAAATGGTCGTTGCCATTGAGGTCTCCAGGCATGTGCTCTGAGGTGGGCTCATCATCCAATGAGTGGTCCAGAACATGTTGAGGTGTTACTTCCAGAATCTTATCTTTGAGAATCTCAAGGCCTTCCTTTTTCGTTGCAGTAGTTGCAATGACAGGTGCACCAAGTTTCTTTGATAGTGCATCCAGGTCGATTTTATCTCCTCGGGATTCAACCATGTCATACATATTGAGTACGACAACTAGATTCACCTGGAGTTCAATTAACAAGAGTGTCAGGTACAGGTTTCTTTCTAATTGCGAAGCGTTGAGTATATCGATCACAACGTCTGGCCTATGGTCAACAATGTATTGTCTTGCCACTCGCTCATCTTCTGAAACGGCACTAAGACTATAGACACCAGGAAGATCTACTATCTCGAATTCATACCCACCGTGTGAAAAATAACCTGATTTCTTCTCCACTGTCTTGCCGGGCCAGTTACCGGTATGTTGCTTCATTCCAGTGAGAGCGTTGAAGATAACTGATTTACCAACATTTGGATTTCCAATCAGTGCTACACGAACCTTCATACAGAAACTTCCTCCACAATTAATTTTCTTGCGAGTCCATGACCAAGAGCAACTCTTGTACCTCTTACTTCAACGAGTATTGGTCCATGACGACTCCCCTGAACCACATTGAAGGTGCATCCTTTTGTCAAACCAAGATCCAATAGTCTTCTCAGAATACCACCTCGCTCCGGTTTGTGCTTGTGATGAAATCCAGGGCGAAACCAGTGATGTCCGTGTCTACGTTCACCCCAACCACGATGTTTGTGCTTACCAAATCCTCCCCGTTTCCGACCCTCTTCTGAAACACCAACTAGCTTACACACAGTTCCTGATTTGACTGATGTAAGTAGAATACCCTTTAGTGATTCAGTTCGTGTCCCTTTATCGTCCACAATCGTGGCCTCCTTGGCGTTTGGACTTGCGCGTGACAGACGCAATCATGAAGTTAGTCTTGTCTAAAACTTAGATTAGTCTAACTAATAAAGTTCTCTAATTGGGAATATCTACAGTTGAATTCGGATGAACCGTAACTATTACATATTGAAGTGGATGTGAACGATGTGGGCCTAAATCATGACCTATCACTCAACTCCCCTGAAATATGGTGACCAAGTCATCGATGAATTTATTCCAAGCACTGTAGGTGACATGACAGTTCTACGTGTTGGAGAATACAAACCTGATTTTGATAATTTGGAAACCAAACTCAATCAAGTACTCGATTCACCGATTGGATCGAAACCCTTTGAAGAGTTGGTCAAAGAAGTCTACAGTGAAGGAAAACGCATTCTCTTCATGGTAGATGACAAGACAAGACCGAATATTCACACCAAGATTCTTCTTCCACTTATTGCTGAGCGTCTTCTAGGTGTTGGTGTTCGGAAGGAAGATATTGGAATAATCATCTCAAGTGGCTCTCATGTTGTTGCAAGTCCGAAAGAAGTTGAAGATAGAATTCTTGGGTCTGACCTCTACAAGGTCTGGGGTCAAAATGTTCTCACACATGATTGTGACAGCGGCAACAAGAAAGTTGGTGAAACCTCAAGGGGTACTCCAATTCTGATTGATGAGCAGGTGCTTGAATCTATCTTGTTGATTCCACTCTCTGACAGTGAATATCATTACTTTGCTGGTCAAGCGGGGACGGTAAAATTGTTCTGTCCTGGAGTAGCTGGTCGTGAAACAATTAGAATCAATCATCCAAGAATGTTCGATTTGGAGAAAGGATTCCACGAGGATTGCAGACTAGGTAATTGCGACGGTAATCCAGTGATCCAAGATATGATCGAAGTATCTAGGATTATGAAGGAGCGTATTCCCATCTTCTGTGTCGACACAATAATCAATGATGGAACGATAGTCTATCTCCAAGCTGGGGACATAATCGAATGCCACAAAGCTGCTTCTCCTGCTCTTAGAGACCTGAGGGTTGTAGATGTTGATGAGCCAGGAGACCTCGTCTTCGTATCTGTTGGTGAGCTGGGTGTTAATCTCTACCAAGCAGGTAAGGGCATCCACGCTGCTTGGAACGCACTTCGTCATGACAAGAAAGGTTGGATTATACTTCTTGCTCCTTGCGGCGATGGAATAGGTTCTGCAGCTTATGCGGAAGCGATGCATGCAGCCAAAGACCTTGAAGTGAAGGATGCTCTTCGTTTTGTAATTGAAACATATGGTTCGCAAGAGACCTTCAAGATTGGGAATCAGAAACCTCCAGACCTATTCAGAATATTGCTTGACGTAGCTGAAGGGAATATCAAAGTCATCAGTGGGCTTGATGCTGATGAACTACGGTCAATCTACCGAATGGAAGGTTGTTCAGTAAAGGACCATAGCGAAGTTCAGGGAAATCTTAGAGACCTCGTCACTAGATTCCTCAAAGAGAATCCCAATCCTAAGATCTATGTTCTTGATGACCCTGGTCTACTGATTAATGTCAAGAATCAAATTCACTAAAAAAAAAGAGAGAGGACCGATAGATTTCGGTCCTTCTTTTTCTATTACTTTCTCCTTTTGACAAGAAAGATAGCTACGGCTAGAACCAATATTCCAGACCCACCAACGATTACAGGAAATGAGGTTTCTAGTGGGGTTGTATCATCAGGTAGGTTGAGTGCTTCTTCAAGTGCATTTGCAGCATCATCCCATGAATCTGCAATCGCAAAAAGATGCTCACCGATTTCATCCAATTCTTCTTGATACAGAGCAATTGATCCTTCTAAGTTTCCAGAAGAATCAAATTCCAAGGCAATATCCTCAAACGTACTGAAGATTAGACTGTCACGAAATTCTACCTGAACGCCACTATTAATTGAAGCATTATGACTGAGTACTTCAAAATGTGGTAGAGCATCATTTGCTGCATCAAGAAAATCTTGAAGATTCACTTCAGGGAGTATGTTTGGAAGTGATTCCAGTGCACCTTTGTAGGAATAATACTGAGTTGTCAAGAACGTCTCAAACATATGTCCCATTCGCAATATTGCATCTGGTTTGTTTACTTCGGTGAAGTATCTCGCATAATCCGCTATGCAATCAACTGTCAAATCAAGAGCCATTCCACTATATGCATCCTTACCTGCACTAATGAAGTAAAAATTCTCATAGCCAGTAAAGTACATTGTACGGTCTCCACGAAGTCGATTACAGATAAAATCTCCAAGTTTTTCTTCAAAATCTTCGACTGGTCCTGAACCTGGTGTTAACCTCAGCGTGTAATATCCTGAACTTTCCCATGCACGATTAAAATCGAAATAGGACATCGTATAGTTCCACCGACCATCATCAGGGTAACCCCTATTATCGAGAACACCTACACCTGGATCTTGAATATAGACCTCATGCGATGTATGATTGTATCCAACAATAGTGATAGCATGCCCAATTCCATTCTCAGTCAAGGGAGCTAAATATTGTCGAATGACATCATAATCGTCTGGAGGTAGGTAGTAAGGGTCTACTGAAACTGCGAGGGGGATACCTGCATCAATTGACTCTCGAAGAACCTCGAATGGGTCCATTGTAGAATTAGAGAAATCAATGTAATCTAAATTGGCTCTCTCATATGCATAATCAGCACCTCTACCGAAGTCTGTGCTTGAATCTAAATAGACCGCCAAGTCAACTTCATAGATTTCACTGAAGAAATCAAAGTATTCTGGTTGTCGAATGAGAATTCCTGGATAGAACATTCTTGTTTCATCAATACCCAAGTACAGTGCAGAGAATCCAGTCCCCATTGCTGCAGCGAGATCGTACAAATCTAGATCCAATCCCATGCCTTGAAGAACCATGGAAAGTGCAGCTGACATGCAATACCCATTTACTTCTTGCCAGACATAGGGGACGTCTTCAATATACCCAAACGTATTTTCTTGACTGACTTGTGATGAATTTCCCTTTTCGGAATCCATAGCCGATATGTCTGATCCGATAGGAGTTGCCATTATCGAGATGATGAGCAGCATCAAGATTGCAATATTCTTCTTTGTTGACTTCATTTCTTACACAACCTCCGAAATATTGAGTTTGATAGTTCCAGCAAACAAAATGACAAGTCCTACAATGGGTGCTGGAATTGCAGCGATGGTGAGTGCTGGTCCAAGTACTCCCTGAGTAATTGCCATTAGAACTCCAGGAATTAGTCCTGCCATTAGAGCTATCATTGTTATGAAAATCGTAGCAACTGTGTTCACGGCAAATGCACTGCTAGATGAATCCTCATATGAGGGATTAAACGCAGTGATTCCCACACCAATGAATATACCCGCCACGACTATGCTGTATACATAGAGAACAATCATCGCAATTGTTGACACTGCAAGTTGTAGAAGAACACCTGCAAAAACTGCTGGAATTATAGCTATAATGCTACCCAGCATCATGTATGAAAGGACTCTCGCTAGAATGAACTTGGGAACTCCACTTGGAGCTCCTTTGAGTATCCAGAGTTGATCTTGACTATCTAGAAGACCTATACCTCCGAATACTACTCCGCCAAAAATACCAAGCATCATTCCAATTGACAAGCAAGTCATCACTGGAACAAAGATTGGGTCATCCACTACATTAGCCAGTGGTCCAAAGGCTAAGAGCAATGGAATCATCATCGATAAGAAAATTGCATATGAAATCTTAGCTACGTTTTGGAGCTTGCGTGTGTAATCCTTCAGTGAAGTAGCCATTATTACTCCAAACGTAGATCCAAATATCCTGCGGACTCCTCTGATTGCAAAGTTCTCCGGACCGACCGTGATTACTTTCTTAGAGCCAAGACCTGAGCCTAGTGAGAACAAACTATCTGCACTTCTGAATCCTATGAAAAAGACTGCAGCTGCAAATACACCAACTAAGATCAGACTGATGTATGGGCTGATTTGAAACCAATAGCTCTGGATATTGAAAATGGATGAGGGTGGAAGATTACTCGAATTTACTGAAATCCATGTGAGTACATCAGCAACCCATGTTGAGGGGAGAATCATTGAAAATTCAAGTCCCATTAAAGCGATCATCTGAGTAGTCCAATACATTGACCCCATTGCTGGAATCATAATTATAGGGATCATTGCCCACGAGAGAGCTTTTGCTATATCATCTCCTCTTGGTGATTGTCCAATTTTAGCTTGTAATGCAGTACTGATGACATTGGAAATCCAGATTGTGGTGATTGCAAATGGAATTACTATCGAGTACATCAGCAACTGACCCAAGATTGACACATTGTATACGTAGACAAAGGGGGCAACAATGACTGAGGAGAGAATCAGACTGAGGAGACCGTAGATTGGTATCTTCCCAACAAATGTTCCGAATAGAATGTCACGCGTCTTCACATTGCTACTGAATAGAATTTCCCATTGATCTGTTTTCACATTCTCAAGACTATTCGAGAGTGGTATAACAAGAATAACAAGAAAAATCACTAGCATTATCGTTCTCATTAGACTTGGAAGAGAAGTCGCTAAGATTAACTCGAATGCTCCTCCAATTTCACCGAAGAGTAATGATACAATATTCGGAGTGATGAATAGAACGAAGAGTAGTGCAAAACCTACAAGCCCTGGATATAGTATCTTTCTAGCTCTATGGAGTTTGACAGTTCTAACTAGGAATTCAGCTTTGGCTATTGGCCACCAAGTTCCTACCAACCTACTGCCTCCAGCTCAGGAGTTTCTCTCTATCGACTTGGCCACCAACAATCTTGAGATATGCTTCTTCAAGATCTCTCGCTCCCACCTGGTCGATAATGTCTTGGGGAGCTCCGAGTGTTGTCAATGCACCGTTATTGATAATCCCAATGATATCACAGGTGTCTTCTGCAAAGTTGGTCATGTGAGTACAGATGAAAAATGTTGTATCCGTTTCTTCTGCAAGCACAAGTATTAGATCCTTAACCAATGCGCTGGCCGAGGGGTCAAGCCTTGAAGTTGGTTCATCGAGGAAGACTAACTTGGGTTCATGAAGTAGCGTTGAAGCAACTAGTACCTTCTGTTTCATTCCTGATGAATATGATTCCAAGAGATCGTTCCGACGACCTTCAAGTCCCATCATACCTAGTAGAGAGTCAATTCGTTTACTGAGAGACTCTCCACTGAGCTTGTTCAAAGCTCCAATGAACTCGAGGAACTCTACTGCTGAGAGCTTGGTGTATAATCCTGGTGACTCGGGAAGAAGTCCGGTTATGGCTTTGATATCATTTCGTTGAGATCTTACATCAAAACCGCAGACGCTTGCAGAGCCACTCGTTTGTTTTAGTAAACCTGAGAGAATTCGTACTGTAGTCGTCTTCCCTGCCCCATTGGGACCAAGAAAACCAAAGCGACTACCTGAGAAAACTTCGAGGTCTAAATTTCTAACAGCTTGAATTGAGCCAAAGCTCTTGTTCAAACCTTCAGTGTGAATTACAGATCCGTTTCCCGCCATTTTTGTTCACTTTCTTGCCGAAAATAGTTTACAGAATTATGGTAAACTATTACCGAACGTATATAAACTGTCGGAGCGGCGCAACAATCTCAGATACCCTCTCTAACTAAAACGATGCATATATCAAAGAGTGCAGAAATAGAATACAATTGGGTTGTAGAAGTTTGGCGTTGAATTGGACTCTCGAAGTTGCTTTGTATTTCACATCATTTATGATCAATGCAATTGGATTCATTGGTGCTCTTTGGGGATTACTTGAGAAGAAACATCGACACGCACCATTCATCATTGGCATCTTCCTTGGACTCACATTCTGGTCTTTATCCATCTCATTAGGTGGTTTACTGTTAGAAGGTATTTTCATCAATATTGGACTGTACGTGGGTCTCGTTACAATCGCAATGGTTTTCCTGATGATTGACTCTTTCACTAGAGATGGAGTAGACTCACGAAAAACTACAATCCTTAGCATTGCAGCTACGTTGCTTGTGTATTTCTCGTTTCAACCGGATGAGATCTTTGTTGGATTTAACACACTAGGGGAACCTGCAATTGTCCTCGGAATGGGAGTAATGGGTGTAGGTGCCTTTTTGATAATCCTAACAGGAGCATCCTTCACGTACTATATGATTCTCATGAATCGAATAGTTCCAGATTCCCTTCGTTTTGAAGCAAGACTCGGATTACTAAGCGGAATTATCCTAGCTGTTCTTTGGCCCGTGGGTCTCGGACTTGGTCTTCACTTTTCATTTCCAGGTTTGTGGCTGCTTCTATTATCCGTAGGAATTATCCCGATAGCGATAGCTTTTGTAAGAAAGCCAAAACTAGCATACGTTCTTCCATTTCGTGTTCTACGCCTGATTGTGTTTGAAACAAAGGGGGGCGTTCCACTATACAGTCACACTTGGGGAACGCAAGAGGGAGTTCCCGAAGAAGCATTATTCTCGGGTATGTTACAGGGTATTGCTCTGATTCTGGATGAATCAGTTAGGAAAGGTGCTGTTAGGGAAATTGTACTTGAGAATGGAATCCTTGTTCTGCAAAGGACATACAAATTCTCTGTGGCATCAGTATTAGTAGCTACCAAATCAAGTCAAACGCTTCGTCATGCAATTGATGCTTTTACAGAGAATTTCTATGAGGAGTATTCACAGTTCTTTGACAATCTAAGTGACATTAGAAATTTCGAATCTGCAAGCAAGCTTGTGGATGAACACTTTAGTTTCGTACCAGAATTCTGAAGGTTTAGACTAGAGAGCCATAGCTAGCTCTCTAGTGTCAATGTTTGATTTTATTATCGTGGTTTGGTCTGGCTAACTCATCTTCCACGTTGGTCCATCTTTTGTGTCAGCAATCATTATCCCGAGCTGAGCAAGACGGTTTCGAATCTGATCTGATTTAGCAAAGTCCTTGGCTTGTCGAGCTTCTTCACGAAGTTCAAGCAGGAATTCTACAACGCCCTTGAGAGCTTCATTTGAACCCGATTCATCAGCAGTTTCACCTGCTTCAAGATCAATCCCTAGGATTCCAACAAGCTCTGTCAGTACTGAAAGCGCTTCTCTGAGAACTGCTGCTCCTCCAACATCCTTTGTGTGAGT
>Ga0114923_10000117_pt1 | contig 61153 bp, 95 predicted proteins | sample SumtaG_FD_89578 | JGI IMG/M metagenome (GOLD analysis project Ga0114923, IMG submission 89578) | Deep subsurface microbial communities from Indian Ocean to uncover new lineages of life (NeLLi) - Sumatra_00157 metaG | ecosystem: Environmental > Aquatic > Marine > Oceanic > Sediment | place: near... | reverse complement strand
CGGAGCCCATTCTCTTCATGGCGGAATAACATAGAGGTGCATCTACTATGACAAAATTAACTCTCGAAATATCGGATGCGTAGGGAAATGACTATCGGCCCCAGCTTTGTCTTTATCCACGTTCCACGTACAGCCGGTACTACGATGGCGCGGAAGTTCCTACCTCAGTTCGGAGGAGAGCTAGTCGGGAAGGATCATGAGCGCATTGTTCCAGGAGAGCATCAACGGAAATTTACATTCACAGTTGTACGGAATCCTTATGATAGGATGCTCTCCTGCTGGTATCATTTACGACGCAATGATCAGACACGTGGGATCAGAGATATAGGTTTCCCTGGGTTCATGGAGCTTGTCATGGATCATTGGGATGAGGGTGGATACAGTCAATCTGCCTTTCTAGCGGAGGCGCGGATTGATTTCCTTGCGAGGTATGAGGCGATCGCGGAACAAGTTCTCTTACTGCCATTTAATACAACCGGTATCCTCTGGCCTAGTGAGCGTATGAATAGTGAGAGACGCCCACGGTGGGAATCTGACATTGGAGATCATCCACGGTGGGCCAGGATCATTGAAGCGCACAGCGGCCCCGATTTCTTGAGATTCGGTTATAAGAAACTGTCATGAGTACTCTAGACATGGTGTTGTGCTGGCTCTTGGTGGCGCTCTGGGTCTTGTTCGTTGCTAGTTGTGGGACTATTATTATTTTAGATTTTGTTTATTTATTATCATGAAGATAAAAACAACGAGGTATTGGATCAAGAAAGTCGGTGAACGTGCATTATGTAAATTACCGACTTTACAGATGACTTACAGTCTCTCATGTCATTGCATTGACTTCGGTGTGCCTGGGTGCTTTGTTGAGTGTGGCGTTTTCGCTGGTGTCCATCCGGCTATCATGGCACAGGCATGTATAGATAAGGACGAGAGGCCACGCCGCATCATCCGATTGTTTGATTCATTCCAAGGTATCCCTAAAGCCAGCCCCGAAGATGGTCCTAGTGGTTTGATAATTGAAGGGGAATCAGTTTGCACAATTGAGCAGGTTAAGGGGCACATGAAGGAGTGGCAGATCCCTGATCATCATTTCAGCTATCATCCGGGATGGTTTCATACAACACTGCCTGAAGTTGGAAAGTTTGATATCGCATTCCTTCGGATCGATTGCGATCTTTATGAATCAACAAAGCTGGTGCTGAAGTATCTATATCCACGGATCGTTCCAGGTGGCATCTGTGTGGTAGACGATAGCCTACCTGGTTGTGTCCGAGCTGTTAACGAGATGATATCAATGGACGATCGAGCACCGATGATCTGGCAGAGGGGGCAGAAGTGAAACTCGTTGCTCTGATGCCCCTTCGAAACGAGGAGTGGATCTGTGGACTCACTATTAGAGCTGCATTGATATGGTGCGATTCAATCGTAGTTGGCCTACATGCTTGTGAGGACAGGACTCCTGAGATTGTGGGCAAGATATTAGACGAGTATCCAGATCGCGTATGGCCTATAGAAATCGGAGATGGCCCGTGGGATGAGATGAACCACCGGCAGCTTCTATTGGACGAATGCCGTGCACAGAAAGCGACTCATGTTGCACTAGTGGATGCTGATGAAATCCTAACCGGTAATTTCTTAGTCAGTATCAGATCCGTGATTGAACAGTTAACCCCGTGTCAAGTACTTCAGGTATCAGGGCATAATATATGGGAGTCACAATTCAAGATTCGGGTTGATGGTGAACATCGGAATACATCATTCAGTTTAGCGTTTAGGGATTCATCGGGATTGAGCTGGCAGCCTAGAGGAACCTATCAGCACCATCACCGGCATCCATTCGGATCAAAGCCGAGTAAAGTTCCAACTGGACTAGCGGCTGGTGTCATGCACTTGCAGTTCATTCGAGAGCGGGCATTCCGAGCTAAACAGGCGCACTACGAGATGATGGAGCTGGTAAGGTGGCCAGAACAGGGAGCGGAAAAGATCCGACGGAAATATAGCTGGTGGTTCCGCTTGGAAAAGATCCTATACACTGTACCAGCCTCATGGTGGGAGCCATATAGGCATCTGATGAAGTACGCGGACTTCAGTGACGACTGTGAAACTTGGCACGAGCGAGAGATCCACCGGCTAATAGCTGAACTTGGGGGCGAGCCTTTTATGGGCCTGGATCTATTTGGAATGATAGGGGATAAGAGTCAATCATGAAGCTCATTAAACAGGAAGTAAAGTCCAGTGAAGGGCATTCATTCGTCGTTTTCTTTAATTGTATTTTTGCAATTGTAGTCATTGCCGCTTCATTGGGCGGATTAATGTTGATCACAGGGGTAGTATTGAAAGTCTGCTGGATATTACTAAGGGCTGGCTGGGAGTTGATCTGATGCTGAATGTCATTTGCGTCAAGGTCGGGAACAAGTACGGGCCGGAATACGTGAACCGGCTATCGGCAGCGGTAGAGCGAAACCTGATGCAACCGTATGGCTTTACCTGTATCACAGATCAGCCGGACGGCATCATAGTACGATGTGGTGTTGATCGAATATCCGCTATTGATGGCATGGCTCTGATCGCTGATGATTCGATCCTGACATCTGATCCAACACTTTCCGGCTGGTGGCAGAAGATGGCCCTGTTTCAACAGTGCCCGTGGGGGACGGCCAATACTGTTTCCTCAGATCGGGATTTACAAACACGATACCTCTATTTGGATCTTGATGTAGTGATCACTGGCCCACTAGACGATCTGGTTGATTATCCATCCCAATTTGTGATGCATCCGGATTTCCAGAAACCATGGAAGCCCGCATCAGCTGTGATGGTGCTGGATGCCGGTAGGTATACTTGGATCTGGGAGCACTTCAATGTGTACCGCTACCAGCTCATGAAGCAGTTTCACGGTGACCAGGCATATATCTACTCGCTCATGCAAGATAATTGCTCGTACCATCCGAGCCGACAACCAAAGCTCTACTGTGATCTATTTCCTCAGCGATGGGTAAAATCCTACAAGATGCACGCCCAGGACGGCCCACCCGATGATTGCCGTGTCGTCTGCTTCCATGGTGAGCCGAAGCCAGCAGATTGTGGCGGCTGGGTAAAGGAGCGCTGGTGAATCCGGGGTATCCACGTGGAAGGCCAGTTAGAGAAGGGATCTGTTTCCCAGTCCCTGATTACATGCAGGTTGAGTCGGATGATTCATGGAAACATGAACTAGAGACCACCGGCATTATCTCGGTAGCGGATCTGGCCTGTGATACGGAGTGTAGGACGCTCTATCTTAGGCCATATGGTGAAGGCCTACCGCAACCAGAAAAGCGGAGTGAACGGGTTCGTAGAGATATGGCACTACGGCGATCACGGCTATCGATGATCCGATTCCTGAAATATGTTCACGGGTACCCAGATTATTTAGCTAGACGGCGAGTGCAACAGCTAGTCCGAGATCACAAAAACGAAATCATCGATACTTGGTTATCTACACATGAAATTCCAGACATGCCTTAATTGCGGCTGCGGAGTCGATAAGCACCTCGGTTCTGGCGGATCATGTACGGTTTGTGAGTGCAATGGATTAATAGATCGCCTGAGAATGCGCTCTCGTCACCCTGACGAAGCCGTAGCACCTGCCAAGGCGGTTTCCCCTACCCCGACGACAGAAACGCCATAGCGGCGATCCTCGCGCTACTGTACCCCCCCCCGTTTGGTGATTCCTCCATCTCTCGCCTAGAATTGCAACTGATAGGGAGGTTCCGGTTTGGCCATCGAAGTTCAACAGCTCGAAACGTTTTTATGGCGTGGGCAACTGCGCTACAAATGCCCCGCGATGGTCGGGCCTGATACTCCCTGCGAGTTCGACTCATACTCCGCCAATCTCATACTCAAGCACATGCAGAGCACACACACAGCGGAAGCGGAAGCAGCAGCAACGAGGACTCACCTATTCAATGGTAGTCCCACAGCGGAAGCGGATATGGGAGAGGAGCCGAACATCATTGTCGGAGAAACAGACATCAACGCAGCAATTGGAAGCAGGGGGTTACCGGATCACGGCGGCAGCTCGACACGCGGCAAACGTCGTCGCACGTAACTATTCATTCCAACCCCAACCCGGACAGAAGATCGAACCGACTGCTGACAATGTGGCACGGATCATCGACTACTCTACCCGTCTGCCACAAATGCTCCCACTCCTTAAGGATTTTTGTGTCACTCATCCCTGGTACGAGCCAAAACATCAGAGACGCAATGGACACGGCTATATTGATTCCTTCGTTGATTGGCTTGGAGAGGGCCAGGAGCAGTTCTCTCGGTCGGATCACCTAGAGGATGATCTAGAACGATTACGATACAGCATCCGTCAGATTCAGATTGAATATGAGAAGATTCCTAAGCTAGCACAGCGCGGTGTACCGTGCGGCGCTGCCTGGAATGCAACAAAGAATCTACTGAAGCTCTACAGTTTTCAGCAGCGATGGCGGCTAGTATTCAGTGCACGTAATCTGGCTTTGCTGATTGATACGTCGGCAGTCTGCTTTAGAATTCAAGCATCCGTTGAGAGACTATTACAGGACTCCGGATGGCAAGATCCATCTCAACTCAGACGAAATATTGAGCGTACCCGTGAGGCTATCCGGGTGATCGAGCTAGTGAAGAATTCCGCGCCAGCGTATGGCCCAGAAACGCAATACAGCGTGAAGGTTACCGATCAACCTAAACGCATCGATCGATCAAAGGTTACTACCGAGCGCGAGCTTAGTGACCTACGATCACAGATGGCAAATGCTACCTCCCCAGGGAGAGAGCAGAAAATACTAGGAGACTGGAGAATACAACATGGCAATTCGTAGCGCAAAGGGAACACTGTGGAAATTTCAAGACGAGGTTGGATCACCGGCCTCGTTTGCGACATTGGGGCAGCTGCGGAGCTTCTCCCAAAGCGGGCCGGTTGCAACCATCCCGGATGTGACAACTCATAGCACAGCCGGAAACTGGATGGAGAAGCTGGCAGTATTGCTTGATCCCGGAACGATTAGTGGGCCAATCAACTACGATCCAGAGGATGCTACGCATCAGTTTGCCGCTGGCATTTGGGTAGATCTGATCGCTCTAGTGAAACAGACTTGCCAGATCGTATTCCCGGCCAGCATGGGACAGATGGGGATGGATGGATTCTTCTCCTCTCACTCCGTTGACATGCCGACAGATAATGTGCTTCAGGCCAATATCGAGCTAGCTATCACTGGCGCAATCGTAGCCACGAACTAGGAAGATGCAACAAGAAATCGCGGAAGGCTACCGTGATAAGTTCGGCTTACCGTTTCTCCCTACAGTCACTAGGGTGGCATACAGAGAGCTGAAAGCCATGCGAGATTTAGATGGCGTTCTCTGGAAGCAAAGTGAACCAGTTGGTGTCCATTTTTACGGGCCGGATGATCTGTATGCCTTCCACGATTTCGCAACCAAACAGACAGAGGTGATCTAGTGGGCGCACCACTTGGACGTGTCGGGGAGTTCTTAGTTAACGGGACTCCCTGCCCCGTTTACATGAACATGAACACACTGAGCCGCTTTGATGAGTTGGCGGATGAATCGCTGATCGAAGTGGCTACCTCCATTTGGAAAGCGGCAGAGTTACTCCCCGCGACACCAGTAGGAGGAAGTAAGGAGGAAAAGGAGCGAGCTAACCAGCAGCGGGGATTATCGCTGATCAAATCGATCAAACTTAGAACGCTTCATTATCTCGCTGCCTCCGCTCTACATCGCTACGATCAGAATGGTGAACCGATGTGGACTTACACACCGGGAGTTCTCGGCGCAGCTCTGACATTCGAGCAGTGGGCTAGCTTATTCTCAATCTTGTTAGATGGTTTAGGGAACTTCATGCCACAGGCCAAGGATGTTCCATTACATGCAGCAGAGGCAGCCAAGAAAAAGCCAAACCCTACGGAAGGGACACCTCAAGCGCCGAGCGACGAGAGCGCTGGTGGACAGCAATCTATAGTATCGGATGTGGCTATCTTAGACTCTCTGACAACGACTTCGGAAGATCCACCCTCCGGGGAATCTGCCCGAGGTGGCGAGCATACGAAGAACAACAGCAACGTGAGGAGATCCGGTTCCTGCGGGTAATCCAGGTGTGGGGTGGGAGCAAGATGAAGCCGGAGGAGATATTCCCAATGTTGGCCTATCTGGAACAGGCCGATGAAAGTGAGATCGATACTGATCCAGTAGAGAGTGCCCAGGCTATGTTGCATGCGGTTGGGGCAGCACCACCGGAACTGAGGAGATAATGTGGCGAACACCGTTGCTGATCTCGTAGCGAATCTCAATATAAACACAGGACAGTTCACAGCAGGGACTGCTCAGGCTGGAGGTGCGCTCAAATCTCTATCAGGTATCGCAGTCAAGGCTGGGATCGCTATCGGTGGAGCACTCGCCATTTCGAAAATATTCGCCTTTGCGGGTGCTGCTGTAGAAGCAGCTAGTGAGTTCGAAGCGAGCATGAATAAAGTCCGCGCTGTCTCGGGGGCTACAGGTGAGGATTTCGAACTACTAACAAACCAGGCTAAGGATCTTGGTGCAACCACAAAGTTCACAGCGACAGAAGCAGCCGAAGGAATGAACTTTCTCGCAATGGCGGGATTCGAAGTCACTGAAATATTAACCGCTATGCCAGGCGTTCTTGATCTCGCAGCGGCTGGTAATCTGTCCTTGGCTAGAGCTGCTGACATCACCTCTAATGTTCTAAGCGGCTATGGAATTCAGGTTGAAGAATTAAGCCGAGTGAACGATGTCTTAGCCAAGACATTCACTAGTTCGAATACATCACTTTCACAACTCGGTGAAGCGATGAAATTTGTCGCACCTGTAGCGAGTGCTGCTGGTTTGCAATTTGAAGAAGTATCAGCAGCACTCGGCCTATTGGGGGATGCTGGCATACAAGCATCATTAGGCGGGACTTCGTTACGCGGATCGATTGCAGAACTATTGAATCCATCAAAGGAAGCTGCTGACCTGCTAGAGAGGCTAGGCGTTACCGCATTAGATGGAGCTGGCAAGATGCGTCCATTGTCAGACATCATCCAAGAATTGGGGGATAGTGGCGCGACTGCTGGGGAACTATTAGAGATCTTCGGTAAGCGCGGTACAGGGATGATCAAGCTGGTACAGGGAGGGGCCGACAAACTACGTGATTTCACCAGGGAACTAGAGAATGCTGGTGGAACAGCCCAGCGAGTAGCCGAGATCCAAATGGAAGGCTACAAGGGCCAGATGACGAAGCTATCTTCTGCTACGGAGGGCTTCCGAATCGCTCTAGGTGAACGGCTGCTACCAGCTCTCACTGATAACGCCGAGAGCATGACTGAATTCACTAGTGAGATGGTGAAGGCGTTAGAAGGCAGTGAAGATGCCGAGCCCGCATTCATAGCGGTTGCAGATTCATTAACAGAAATAACAGATGCTACTGTGGAGGCTATTGAAGGTCTCGGATCACTAGCATCAGTCGTCGCCCAATCGGTAGCTGGATGGATCGAGATAAATAGCCGCATCGATGAATTCACAGCCAAAGTTCCTGGCCTTGATCTCGTTCGTGAAGCACTAGACAGGATGTCACTTGGGCCGCTACCAGCGATCTTGCAATCATTACGTGATATTGCGGCATTAGGTAGTGTTGATGCAGTACTTGGTGGTGTTGGCGGTACAGGAAAAGTCAGGATGATTGATCTCACCACTGCGACAGGACGCCTTGCTGAGACGCTTGAAGGGGCAAAGAAATCAGCAGTTGATGCTAAGCGAGAATACGACAAGCTCTTCAGTACGTTTCAACAGACTGGGATTGTGTCAGACAAGCTAGGTGAAGCTGCTGAACGGCTACGAGTAGCACAGGTGAGACTAGATAAGGCTATTAAGGAGTCTGGGATTTCTCTAGCTGGTACAACAAGGGGCGTTGAAGAGGCAAGAGAAGCCTGGAAAGCAGCTAACAAAGAACTGATCGCAGTATCAGAAGCATTCCTGCAAGGCACAGCAGATGCAGATAAGCTCACCGATGCAAAGCAAAAAGCAAGTATGGCTGCTGATGATTTGAAAGATGCACAGAAGCGGCTCGGACTTGCTACGGCGATATTCGGTAAGGAGACGAGAGGGGCAAAGGTTGAAATAGAGCAGCTGACACAGCGACAACTAGACTGGGAAGAGGCTATGCGTAATACATCGGTGCTCATGGGCCATGCTCAGAGAGCTACCGATCAACTAGCCGAGGCTGCTAAGAATGCAGGAATACTGATTAGCCAGATTCCGCCCAAGATCATAGCGGCATGGGGGCCGGTACCGGATTTTATTCTCCAAGCAGCATGTGCAACTGTCGATGCTGCTGGCGAAGCGATGAGGAATCTAGATGAGATCTTCGCCGAGGCTGGCATCAAGAATCCCGAAGTGCTTGCTGAGATCGCTAGAAAATCTGGAGAAGCACTTAAAACAATAGAAGAGGAGTTCAAAGGGAATAGAACAGTTATCCTTGAGTTCGAACTGAATCATCTTCGGAAGTTGAAGGTTGCCCATCAATCAACGGGCGGTGATATCACAGAGGAGCAGCAGCGCCGCCTGGATGAACTAGAAGAGATGCTCGGCAAGAGCACCGCCAAGCAAGTAGATAAATGGAAAGACTTTGGGCGGCAAGTCTCTACCATCATCAGTGACTTCGGGAAGAACATCGCTGACAACATTGTCGGGTTATTCTTTGGTGGTGGTGATGAGAAACGGAAGCTGGCCGAGCAGCGCGAGGAACTAGAGCAGTCGCTTCAGGAGCGGGAACAGGCATGGATTGATCATCAGGCATCAGTAGCTGAACAGCTTACAGCTATCAGAGCGAAGAATAAAGGGGACTTGGAGGCAGCTACACAGGATGTATTCGACTCTCTTGATAAGCGCCGTGGGAAGTGGCAAAAGCACCGAGACGATATCCTAGCTGAAATCGGCGAGGTAGAGAAGAAACATCGAGAGGCAGCAGAGAAAGAAGTTCAGGCTGTGGTCGATGGGCTAGAGAAGCGACGGCAGAAATACGAAGAGAGCCGGGCTGACATCATCGCTCGGATAGATAGGGTGACAAAGGCCAACCGGAGAGCCTTGGCGGAGCGGCTTGAGAACCTAGACGATAATCTTCGTGATCAGACAGAGCGTTATGATGATTTCGTTACTGACACCCAACAGCGGCTTGATGCTCTGAGTGAAGATTCTGCTGACAGTATCAAGGATCGGAAACGATCGAATGATAGGCGGGTAGCTGATGCAGATAAGCGGCTCAAGCGAGAAGAGGAGGACATAAAAAAACAGATCAAGAGGCTAGAGAAAGAAGGCAAGACAGCTGACTCACGCGAGATCAAAAATCTAAACACCAAGTTGAAACGGAAGCGGGATGATCACAGAGAGAATATCCGCCGGCTGAAAGAAGATCTAGAGGACTGGACTGCTGATCATAAGCGCAAACTGGAGCGACAACAGAGGGATCTTGAGGAGTCTCTAGAGCGCCGCAAGCGCGATCATGATCAATTCCTCGCCGAGAACCAGGAAGCTCGTGAGAAGGCCACCAGTGACGCTGACAGGCAGCTAGAGAAGCAAACGGCTGATCTACAGGGGAGGTTAGGTGATCAGGCAGAGGAGTGGGCACTTTTTCAAAAGAATGCCGAGGACAAGATTGCCGCCATCACTCTGAAGCACACAACGGAGTCGGAGGCCCAAACCGGGAAACTGAAAGAGGAGCTAGGCAAAGCGGATACCGCATGGAACACCTATAGGGATTCGCTTATCGGAGAAGGCGGGAAACTGGAGCAGATACGTGCAACTGCTCTAGCCAAAGTGCAACAGCAAGAGGCAGAGCTTGAGGCGGAACTGCTCGATCAGAGAAAAGACTGGGAAGCATATCGGATTGATGTCAATAAGGAACTGGAACAGATCGGCCAGGATGAAGCGGGGTTAACATTCTTCGGCAAACTGAAGGGCGCATTCCAGGACATGCTCTTTGGCCCTGATGGTTTCATTCGCTCATTGGTTCGGTTTAGTACTGAGAGTATTCTGGGAACATTCCTGGAGCCGATATCGAAAGCTATCAATGGATTGATCGAGGGCGGCATTAAGAAGCTGATGGGGTGGCTGTTCGGGGACAGTGGCATTCTCAAGAGTCTCGGAGGGCTATTTGGGATTGGAGGCGGAGGCGGAATACAACTTGGAGGGATACCGATTCCTGGGGCTCCTACTGTTCCAGGTGTTCCTACCCCTGGTGGTGGTAGCGGCACTGGTGGCGGTGGTGGTTTCCCAGGCGCTGGGGCTGGTGGAGCAACAGTATTAGGGACGTTGATAGCTCCAGGTATCGGGACAGCAATAGGAGCAGCTGTAGATCTCGGTATCCAGGTAGCTAAATTAGTGACTAGCATTTTTGGAAATCGTCGGCGGGAGAGCACACTGAATGCGATAGAAGAGAATACACGCTTCGGGATGATACATACTCTCAACGTCCTAGCAACTCAATTACTGTGGCTCCCTAAGCTGGAGAGTATTCGCAATTATCTACATACAGTCCAGACTGACATCCTTGCACAGATCCATGACAGGCTGATTGAGATCGCTAGCAGTACTAGTAAAAACAATGCGGACATTCTAGGGCAAGTCCACGACAGGTTGATTGAGGTAAACCGAAGTGCTGATTTTCTCCACACCGACATAGCCCCCGCGCTACGGGATATCAGTGATCGATTAAGGACATTACTGCGAACTGCTGCCGGAGGCACATCACCAACTGAGCAAACCCCGGATGAGGTTTCTTCTACTGTCGAGCTGTCGCCGCTAGAGTCTCCTGTCATTCCCCCAATTGAGATCAAGGTATTAGGTCAGGACACTGATCGAGTCGTTGTAATGCTCTCTAGGATCAAACAGAGTATCGATCAGGTAGCAGAGAAGATCCGTAACCTAGATGTTGAGATTGGTATACCAGATATCCTCTCAGATATCCACGATAGCTTGCAACGGTTAACACTCCTAAGCAGCCAGAGGATTATAGTCGATTCTCAAGGTGTAGCGGAACTGGCTCGGATCGAAGACAGCATCAGCGATGTAAATCAGCATCTCAGCATTATCCGCATCACTGGGGATACGAAGACCGGGATACTGGATCAGATTCGGTTGGGCATTACAAGACTACTCGGTATCGGTGAGAATAGCACAGAAAGAGTGAGGGATCTTTTAAATCAGATTCAGCGAGGCACGGATGCTCTTATTGATGTTTCTGCTAGCGAGACTGATACTCAGCCCGAGGATTCGGAACCTGTCGGAATAGTAGGTATCAATGAGACGTTGATGGGCCTACTTGCATTCAGTAGAGAAGGCTTGGCTATCTCGGAACAGATCAGTGATCGGCTGAGAAAGATAATTGCGAATACAGATCTGATCGGTACTGATGTGGTTCCTGCTCTTCGTGGGATCTCGAATAAGATTAGGCCATTAGAACAACCTGTCGCTACTGTGCGTCAACCTTTACTGGTACAGGTGCTGATGGAAAGTTCCGTCGTTGGAGAAGCTCTGATAGCGGATCTGAATGACGTGGGGGTTACTCCGTGATGAGTTATTGTAATTTTTGTCGTTCGGTGACAATGGATATATGTTCGCTTACGGGTATTGGGAAGAAATGTGGGCATCTTATCATCTGCCAGTTGTGTGGAGTAATGAAGTCTTTCCGGTATTCCTGTCGGATTATTGAGAGGTAAACAAACAAATGGCAAATGCTCTATATGATCTAGGTCGCGAGAAATTCCTCGGTGGCGATCTCGACTGGGACGCCCATGCTCTTGACGTATGGTTGATGGATGCTGCCGACTATGTGAAGAATCTTACTACAGATGAGTGGCGCAGTATCCTCACAGTCGGCGGGAGAGTTGCTCAGTTCTCCGATCTCGCATCAAAGACAAAGACGCTCGGTGTTGCTGATGCGGCTGATATCACATTCACGGCTGTTAGTGGCGACATTTCCGAGGAGCTGGTGATCGATCGGGATACTGCGGTGGAAGGCACATCACCGCTGATCTGCAATATTGATACCGCGACAGGGCTTCCGATCACTCCGAACAGTGGGGACATCGATGTACTGTGGGATTCGGGAGCCAATAAGATATTCAAGCTATGATGGGACAGATCTACATACCGAAGCTAGAGCGGTTGACGGTTCGGCAGAACGGTACAGAGGTGCTGCTGCTGCTCAATGGCCGGAGAGTCTGCTCGCTACCGTGGGGCCACGGCCTACAACTAGCACGGGCTCTGACGATCCAGGCAAGGCGAGCAGAGGAGATTGAGAAACACGAACAGGTATCGTTCGATCATGGGCTCATGCAGCGTACTGGGGCTCCGTTTGGTTTGGCATTCAACCGGGCGATTCGACAGATTGGAGAGCATAAGGCAGCGTGGAATCGGAGCCTTCGGCGTTATCTGCCTGGTGGTGTGAAATCTCAAGAGAAGCTAGGGACTCCGACAGTCAGGCATGCGAAACCGAAGGAGAGTAATGGCAAATTACGGTGATGATCCGTCTCCAGGCCGCTGGATGAAAGGTGAAATCGATTGGACAGATGAAGGAGTGGTAAACACCATGGGTGATCTAAAAAGCAAAACGCTAATTGATCTTCGCAAGATGCGAGACGATCTCAGTCAACAACGTGACAAACTGAAAGCGAAACAGCTACCGATCATTGCGGAGATAGATCGAAAAGCCGCTGAGGAGAAGGCTGTAAAGATGATGGCTCGATTAAGTGAGCCTGAGCGGCGGGCGTTGCTACAGCAGCTGAAACCTCTTGGAGTCATCAGCGCCGAGGTAGTGGGAGAACCGGGCAAATAAACCATGCCACTGAAGTTCATCGATCGCTACGAGAGTACAGTGAACAGCGGCTATACATCTGGGGGAGGATCGCTAGTTGTCGCCACTGCTCCGACTGATAGTTCCGTATTCCCTTATTGGATTGTGGTCGAAGCCGAAGGGGGGAATACTGAAGAGTGCTTCAAGGTTACAACTCGTAGTGGAACCACGTTGACTGTCACGGGCGCTCAGTTCGGTACAGCGGCAAGTAATCATGCTTCTTCGGCAGTAGTGAAGGGCTCAATCATCGGAGAGGCATCGTATGAGCAGATGTACGCGGATATCTGTGGAAGTGGAGTCGATGCAAGCTTTGCTCTGAACAAGGCCGGCAATTTATATCTACCGACTAATGGAATATACGCCAGAAGGGACAATGGCTCCATAGGTGTTCCATGGGGGCCGATATTCCCATTCACAGAGCCCGTTGATGGGGATTTTGCTTGGGATAACCAAGGCGGCGCATCCGCAGTAACTACATTTGGGGGAGTGTATCTTACAGCCCCAGCGACAGCGGGATCAAGCATGCGGGTGCGACATAAATCCGCTCCTAGTGCTCCGTACACTATCGATCTCGCTTTCATCCCGAATCTATTTACTACCACTACGCCAAGCTGTGGTTTGTGCTTCCGGCAATCTTCAGATGGGAAACTTGTTACCTGGGCGTTGTCCTTCAATGGCACAAATCTCCAGTTCGTTGTAAATAAGATGACGAACGCTACTACCTTCTCAGCAGCTTACAGCTCTAGTAATTTTGCTCTTGAGATGCTGGCTGGAACTCCGGTAGTGTGGCTCCGAATAGAGGACGATAATACTAGCCGCAAGAGTCACTGGAGCACTGATGGCAAATCATGGAAGGAATTCCACAGTGTTGGCAGGACAGATTTCCTAACAGCAGATCAAGTAGGTTTTTACGCAGAAGCCGGACAAGCTACCGGTGATGCAAATCTATGGGCGTTGCATTGGGTGGAAGGATAGAGATCTAGTTTGTGGCTTTCACTAAAACATCCCAGTCCGGAAGACGAATTACTGGTGCTGCGTGGACAGCTTCAGCAGAAAATACCGTTGGTGGATCTGGTGGCGGTACACAAACAATTACTGCCACGGGAATTGCTAGTGCTGAAGCATTTGGCACAGCCCAGTTAGATCTAGAGATCACCGGAGCAGGAGCAATTGCTAGCGCCGAAGCGTTTGGATCTCCAACCCTCCTCCATGTACAAGTTATCAGCCCCACAGGAATTGCTAGCGCTGAAGCGTTTGGTACTCCTGCTTTCAGTGGAGCCATCGGGCCATCTGGCATCATAAGCAGAGAGGCGTTTGGCACTCCAGTACTTGTGTTGGCAACATTGCCGGATGCGCCTGGATCAATCTATCGAATCTATATCAATGGTATTCTTCGCAATGATTTCATTCTAAAATCACGTAAGCCAATCTCAATCTCTCTTGAGGCAGGCTCATTCGGATCTTGCAAGATGGCTTGGTTCGATCCGGCTGGAGCTACGCGGCCATTACAAGATGAGGAAGTAATTATCATTGATACCGATAACAGCAACCTTCGGATCTTTGGTGGACTAATCACAAAATTAGTTGAGCGATTCTATACTGGCCAGACGGCAATGGAGATTGATATCACTTGTGCAGGATGGGGCGTCTACATGGAACGGAGGGTGGGACATAAATTCTACACGACATTTCAAGGCGGGGTGGCATCGATTCTGTTAGCAAGTATCACTCGTGATTTTCTGGGTAGCGATTCGGGTGACGATACGGGGCTCTCAGTTATTCTCAGTGGGAGTGCTGGTGGAACGATCGGGGAGTATGAAGTCTATGCCCAGAAGGTGAGTGAAGCCTTTCGGACATTGATGCGAATGATCAATGCGGATTTTTGGGTTGACCACGATAAGGTGATCCAAGTCTTTCCGAAGAGTACAGGCTTCGAGGCAGCCCCATTCACTCTTACCGATGACGATGGAAATTTTGAATCGCTATCAGTAGAGCGTAATGTGGCTCTCCGCGCTAATCGCATCTACGTCAAGAACTCCAGGCCGATGAAGGGGCTTTGGATAGACAGTTGGGCGGGAGATGAGTTCCCAGGTCCTGCTAGTGGTACCGCCTTTCCGACAACATACTTCCAGGTAGTCAAGCCAATAGTCAAAGTCAACTCTGTAGTGCAGATAGTTGTTCTGATCGGGGACTGGAGCGTTCCGGGGTGGCAATGGTATTACATCTCGGGCGGGACCGGGGTATTCCAAAACCTGGCTGATGCTCCTCTCGGTGGAGGCGATACAATTGAGATCATATATCCGAGCCCGCTACAGTTTGTGTATATCGCTGAGGATACCGCTGCTATAGCGGCAGATGGGCTCTGGGAAGCGATAGTCGAAGGCAAGGACTTAGCAGGCTTCGATGAGATGAAGGTATTAGGGGACGGGGAACTGCTGCGAAAGAAGACCAATCCGATTGATGCCACAGCAGTGACTCGCATCAGCGGAGTCTGGCCTGGACAGCTATTGACGATCAACACATCTCAACCGCTGCTAGACGATACATTGGTGGTGAAAAGCGTGAGGGGTACGATGGTTAAGGGCAAGTACATGAAATGGACAATCAAAGCCACGAACTCTCAGCTTCAAAAGCCAGATTCACTCAACACATTCATGGCTGAGATGATCCAGAGGGATCGGCAACCAGTGCCTCGTAATCGATTCAGTATACATATTGCGCTGGCGGAAGACATTGATGGCTCAACTAATCCTGGACTGGTAACCCGTCTTGTTCCTGGTGCTCGGACGGTTGAGGAGTCGGGCTGGATTCGTGAGTGGCATATGGGGTGGGAAACCGGTGCACCATTTGCCGCTGACATCTCGATTGATATCAAGCTGAATGGAACGACTATCTTCCCAGCGACAAAAGCGGTATACGAAGCCGGTGATACTGGAATAATAGTTGGCTTCACTTTCGTCACCGATAACCTGGAAGTAGCGCGTGGCGATAAGATCACTGCTGAATCACTGACGACAGATAGCACAGCGAAGAATGGCTGGCTAGATTTAATCATCGAAGGATGACATGGCATTCACTCCTGTTCAGATCGATGGCGCGAATGGAATAGTATTCCCTTCATTTGCCCTAGATGCTTCCCTCTGGTACGACTCAGGAGCTTTATGGACTGTTTTCCTAGACAAGTCATCACTCAAACTGGAAACATGGAGGAGTAAAGACGGGGGCCTGACTTGGGTAGCTATTGGTTCTACAATTTCTTCGGCAGCAAATCTCAGTTTGATAGGAGTAACTAAAAGGGGGCCGCCGATTCAGGCTGTGCTCCACGAAGTTGTTAGCGGTGAACTTGAAGTGTGGAGATTCGGTAACGGTTGGCTCGCCGGTGGAGCGACAGAATTGCTGAATGGGCCAGTACCAGTTACTGCTGGCTCGTTGCTTCCACGGAAATGGAGCATTTTCAAGAACTCCAATCCAGCCGGTTTCGACGTATTTCATCGGGGGGCGGATGTCGGGGGGCTGCAACGTATCTATAGATCATCCTATGGTTATGACAGTGACACCTGGGGATCGGCGGTAGAGCACGGATCAGGCCATGCTAAATCTCATGCGATGATCGGGAGTCTAGCAGTTCGCATCCACGGCTCTGTGATAGATCGGGTACATGTCTTCCTTGGGACACCTGATGGAGATATTCTACAGCAAACATGGTCGCCCGTGCTGGGGAACCAAACGCTACAGACTCTTGCTACTGCTGATCTGGAGGCTGGCGCTACAACTGGTGTCGTTGCGACGGTGGGGGCTCCCACGTCCTATTTCGAGGAGGATGCGTCGGTCGATAATCTTCTAATCGCCTTCCCCTATGCTCAGACAGGCGGGCACCTGGTAATGGCTGTCGCTGAGGAGAACCGCAATCCGACATGGACGATCGAGCAGTTTGCCACCAGCCCAGAATACAATCCTGGCGTGATGGGGAGCAAGATTGCCACCATATCAGCGGTTGCTTTTGGTGCACCAGAGGATCTGTATGCCGTCTGGACATCTCATGATACGCCAGATAAAATCTACTACAGCAGGCGCGTGCTCGGTAGCCCGCCCTCGTGGACTGATCCAGTACTGCATCGAGCCTTCGGTGCATCGGAGTCTTTAGCCTATCTCCATGCTGCCCCAACCCCAGATGGGATTGGCTTGATTTGGCAGGACGGCTTAAGCGGCAATCCAACCTACGATCTCATCGAATTGACGAGAGCTGCAACAGCATCACGATATTCGATACAATAGGATCACCATGGCAACTAAGACTAGAGAGAAGAAAGCAACGACGGCTAATAGTACCATCAGGACCATCCTTGACGTGCCCGGTTCAATCTTCGACGCCAACGTGGTTCGGGCTGCTGCGATCCGGCAACTCCAGGAGATGGAGGATAGGCACAACCACAACAGGCGACAGCACTTTCTACGGGCCGTCTCGAATTGGGAGCGCAACTTCTTTGAAAAAGGAAAACGGTTTCCAATACCCCAACCTCCGCAAATGCTCCACTATCTGTATATCGAGGATGCGGGAGAAGGTGAACCGCGTGTTATCGAAGGTCCGGAGTTGGTAGCCGAGCCTTATAGCCCTCCAGTGAAGCCGACGTTACCCGATGGTATCGTAGCTTTTGGTTTCGCAGTCGATGACGGAACTGGCAGCTACTACACCGGCCCGACTAATACCGTTCACCCTGGTACTCATGCGATGAAGGATGGCAAGGAGTATGTGTTCATCATTATTGGCCGTCTCGGGACGCTAGTATATCGCAAAATGTGGGTACCGATCGGGGGCTGATTGTGAGACTGTTACTCGCACTTCTGTTGTGCCTCGCACCACTGATAGCACAGGAGAATATTACGATACAGTTCTCCGCTCAGGGACAATGGGGAGGATTCGACGCCTACCTTGTACTCCTCTGCAATAAGTCGGAGGTAGATTCTGATTTCCACTCCGGACTGATAAGGAATGCGGCGGCTGTACAGGGGTTGTCACCTGCTGGATTCTCGGTGATCCAGAGGACACTCGCCAAATCGAAACAGATGAGCGCACCTCGAATTGTATTATCTATTGCCGAGGCTGGGGGCTGGGTGCTGTCCGCTCTCGTTGCGGGCGATGCGATCTGGCAGCCCGCGGCGAAATGGCAGCGCACCTTACCTGTCATCGGCGCTGGGGTGATTCGCCTAGCTACAACACTCACAGCACGGCATGCGCCACCGGAGGAGAAGCTACCCGGTGATCTGCTTCCGACGTTCGTTTCTGTGCCAGGTGGCGGAGGCTGCGTGGAATATACGATGCTCGCTGTCCCACAGTGAAGGTGAAGCTGCGGATAAGGAGGTGCTCCATGAATTGGCTAAACACACCAGGTGGTCATATTTTCGTCGGTCTACTGTTTGTGATTGGAGGCCAAGCAGAAGAGTACCTCGGGATGGCGTATGGCCGTGAGTTAACCACAGCGGGAATGACACTTGTGCTTCGGTCGATGTGGGGTGCCGCCACTTCAAAGCTCGACAAGCAGAAAGAATACTCACATCCCGAGATGAGGCCACCCATCCCGAAGACGAAGCCACCGAATTTCTAAATAAGGCGGTTCGGAAAGGATAGCATTAATGAACACCTACAATTGGTTTGGTTGGTTTGGTTGGTTTTGGCTTGTGATCATCCTCTCAGTGCTGTTTATTGTAGTGCCGGTGATTGGTGACACTCAGCTCAACGGCAGTCAAATCCTCCCCTGCCCGGGCGATTGTGTGATGATCAGCTACCGGGGCTTGACTGGCTGGGGGAAGGTGGGGCCGGGTACTGGTCTCGAAATCGCGGATGTTGATGGCCAGCTTCTATTGCTGGTGACCGGAGCGGCTCCAGCAGTGTGGGTGAAACGGGCTGAGGTGGTGCTGAGGCCGCAGGCATCCTGGGTGTTGATGAATCCTCCCATCACTGGATCTCTCAGTATCAGCCGAAACGGATTAAATCTGGTACCCGGTGAGGATTGGGAAATCGCTGGCCAGACGGTGACGTTTTTGGGCGGCAACATTCCGAGAGAGGGTGATGTGCTTGATTTCCACTACCAGCGATGAGGGGCGGTAGACGGAATCCACCAGGGGGCCGATTGGCCACTTGTTGCTGTGGCGATTGCCGCAAATGCCGGCGCCGGGTCTACATGCGGCAGTGGCGGTTGGATCGTGTTAACCGCTGGAATCGGATCAGGGATCAGACTCGGAATCTTGAGATCAGATTGCTGTACCGAGATGAGCTGAGATGCCGAACAGCCGAGAATCGGCCCTGTGGCGCTCGCCTGATCAGGCCATAGAATCCCATCACCAGGAGTGCAGAAGCCCCGTAGGGGCGATCCTGGAACCCTTAGCGGCCCTCTCTCCATCTGATCGATCGCCCGTTTCAGAATCCTCTAGACAATTTTCGCCAGATGTTATATAATGGTTTTTTGCATCGAACGAGTCGCGGACGGCCAGCTCTAATGTTTCAGATTTCGGAGGAACTCTGGGCGCTCGTGCAGCGCGCCGTCGAGGACAGCGGACAATCGAAGCGAGCATGGTTAACTGAAGCAGTGTTGAAAAAACTAGCAGATGACGGATACGAGGCAGATGATCCGAGCGAATGAGGCGCTGTGCCTGTGCGGTGGTGGCACCACGAGGAGAGTTGTGCTCTCGGCTCCTATCGGTTTCGCTCAGCGCATCTGCCGAGCATGTGGCGCCCAGGCGGAGGCCGAAGAAACGATTATGACGGGCCTGGGATTCAATCGCGGCAATATAAGGCAAACACTCAATGGCAGCGGCAACGTTAACGGTGGGGGAGTTCCAGATCGCTCTACCTCCTAAACCAGATTTCGAATCGAAAGATCACCGGTACCGAGATCCCCAGACTGGCGATCCCCTTGCCTCGGTGACTCAAATTCTGGCGGCAGCCGGGATGAAATATGACTGGACTGCTGATTCTAAAATCGCCATGCGCCGGGGTACCCGGGTGCATCTGGCCATCGCGCTGGATCAAGAGGGCGATCTCGATGAAACCAGCATCCGCCAGCAGGATCAACCATACCTCAATGCTGATCGGGAATTCCGCGAGCGGCACAACTGGCGATCGCTGGCGCAAGAGGTTAAGATCATGCATCCCCTCTACCGCTACGCAGGGCGGCTGGATGATCTCGGTATGATCACTATCAAAGATCATGACTATCCAGCTCTCCGAGAGATTAAGACTGGGACCCCTTCATGGTGGACTCGCTATCAACTCACCGCATATCTATTATGTTTTCCTGAGCACAGGAAGTTCGCTCGCGTCGCAGTCGGCCTGACGCCAGACGGAGCGAAGATTGAGGGGCCATGGTACCAGAACTCCTGGGAACAAGACGTGCAGGTTTGGATGGCCTGTCTCAAAATCTACGAAGCAAGGTATAGGAGATGAGTATGAGCACAGAAGTATTACCAGTCGCTAGACTGGAAACCAAAAGCACAGATCTCGTAACACGTGCACTGAGCATAGAGATCACCTCTCACGTTAGCTACGAATTCGCGGCTGGTGTTGGCAAGGAAATCTCCCAGCTGAAAAAGGCTGTGAAGCAATACTGGGATGACAAAAGCTCTGGGCCTGTAGCGCTCGCATACCGGGCGTGGAAGGGCACGGTGGCAAAGCGCGATGAGATGCTGCATCCACTCGATCAGGCAGGCAGAAGTGTTGCTAACCAGATCATGACATACGAGGCTGAGATGCAGCGTATCGCCAGAGAGAAGCAACGCAAGATCGATGAGGAGGCACAGAAAGCCCGTGATCTGGAAATCCGCCGAGCGGCAGCAGCAGCGAAGAAGGAAGGCGCTGATAAGGACGATGTGAAGGTTCTGCGCCAACAGATGCGAGACGAGCCGATCATAACGCCAACTGTTGTACCGCCGCCTGCTCCGAAGGGGATATCCACAGCTAAACCGTGGATGGCACGGCTCACCGGAGATACTGAGACGGAGCAAAGACGATCATTGGCCCAGTTGGTAACGGCAATAGCCAAGGGGGCCGCACCGTGGACGTTCGTGAAAGTCGATCAAGTCGCCATAAACCAGTGGGCGAAATCCACGAAGGGCACAGACTCAATTCCCGGCCTGACAGCTTATCAGTCTGGGCACCTGAGATTCAGATAAGGAGATGAGATGGATAAAGTGAAACAGAAGTCCTATATTCTTAATGTCGTTAAGAACAAGGACAAGTTATCGTGGGCGCTATATCTGTTTGGCGATACCGGATTGCTCGTCGCTGCTGGAGAAGACAAAGGTTACAGCACGAGCGATATTATGAAAGCACTTGAGGATCATTTCACTGATCCGGTGGAGGAAAAGGCTGATGACTGAGGAAACATGGACAGGCAATGACACCGGGGTTGCCTTAACGATTATCGTCGTAGTGATGCTCACGTTTACAGCGGGACACCTTGGTTGCCGGCTTGACCACCAGGCGGAATTGAATGCTCTTCGCCTCCGTAGTGAGGCATGTCTAGCGATAGGAGGATCACTCATCAACAACGACTGTATTCCGCCCTGTCTATCCTTGGAGGAAATTACTGATGGCGACAAAGCAGAATAGCAGCTCCTCAACAGCTTTGACACTGAAGGGCAAAGCGCGTTTGGTTGACTATCTCGATAAGAACTATCTAGCAATCGTGGCGGTGATGGAGAAACCGTGCGAAAAGCGACGGATCAAGATGGCCCTAGAGAATGCTATCCGGCGGAACTATCAGATCGCTGGATGTACAACGATGTCGGTTTTCAATGCACTGGCAACTTGCTATCGTGACGGACTGGAGATCGGCCCGAACGAAGCCATCTTGTGCCGTTTAAATCGAGCGGCAAAAACGTCTGTACGCTGATCTATGACTACAAGGGCCTGATCACGATAGCTTATCAGGATGGCGTGCTCAGCTATACGGAACCATTCCTCGTCTATGAGGGCGAAGAATATTCCTTCCGTAATGGCATTGCAGAGCATGATCCCCAGGCACCGCCAAACCCAGCCGATCTCACCGATGGAGTGATTGCGGGGTATTGTCGCACCAGGCTTACCTCTGGTGTCATCTGGCCAGTAAAGCCAGTATGGGCAGTGGAACTGATCAAGATCAGAGAGATGGCTACGGCGAAACTCAAGCGCCAAGATGGCCCATGGTTTTCGTGGGGCGAGAGGATGTATATGAAAAGTATTGTGAAACGGCAATTTCACACGATCCCACGAAACCACCGAAGGATCACAGGGGCCATCGAGGTAGATAATGCCTTCGAACGTGGAGAACCAACGGCTCAGGTGGTCGATGTAGAATTCGATCCAGAGGACGACAAGCCGCTTGATCCGGAATATGTAGCTCCAGAGTACCAAGAGATCGAGGATGACGACTTACCGAAACGCAAACCCAAGCAAACCTAAGGAAACCTATGGCAACTATCACAATCAACAATGCGAACATTCGGCACAACCGAACAGTGCTTGATGAGCGGAGTGGAACTAGGTTCAACCGCTTGCACATCACAGGAGATTTGACCAAAGCTTTAGCGAAGCAGCTTGACTGCGGAAAGTTGTTCGCCTCGGACGATGAATGGCAGTCCGCGAAACTGTCTAACTCGCTGCGGCTTGCCCGCGTGACAGTCACACCGACGAAAGAGCTGGCGCAACACAGTATCCAGTTTGAGGCGAGTGAGGCGAAAACATTCAAAGTAAAGCGCGGGGACGATGGGAAGGTATCACTGTCATTTGTCGTCTCAACTGCTGCTGCAATCGCAGGTGTCGTCGAGGAGTACCTCGGAACGGTTGGCTATGTGCCAGCCAAATGCATTCTGCTGACATCACGGGCGCCGCAGCAGCAGAAGCTCGGAGAGGCCGAGGAAGGAGAAGAAGAAGGGGCCGAGCAAGAGGCCGAGGAAGGAGAGTAAGGGAGGGAGGTTTACTGGCTGGTGCTTTCTATGGCCAGCCAGTATTCAGTTCAATATGATACTCGCAATTGATCCAGCTCCAAAATCAAGTGCCTGGGTAACTTATGATGGGGATCTTCAGAGATGTGGTCAAACAGAAAACATTGAGTTATTGAACCGAATAGAGTGGGATCTGGACGATACCTTCGGAAAGGCTAGCCACATGGTTATCGAGGACATCGTTAGCTATGGCCGTCCCATCGGGCAAACAACTCTTGAAACAAAAGAGTGGGTAGGTATATATCGCCATGCCTTCGGCCTCGACAGGGCCTTTAAAATGCCCAGAGTTGCCGTGAAGACACACCTCTGCCACAACGGCAATGCAAAGGATTCCTGGATCACTCAAGCGCTCAAGGATCGATGGATAGAACGTACAGGTATAGAAAAGCCGTGGCTGAAAAGCGGGCCGCTCTATCCTGTTCGTCAGGCAGGAGGTAAACACGTGTGGCAGGCTCTCGGATTAGCTGTAACGTGGTGGGAGATCCACCGAGAGGAGATACAGGGATCATGACACGCGCCGATATCAAAGCTATTAAAGAGATGGCGCAAGGAGCAGGCGTCTACTGCGAAGTTGAACACGTGGCGAACCTTGTGAACGATGACATCCCAGCCCTAGCAGACGAGCTACTGGCGGCATGGGATAAGCTTGCCACGGCGCGAGCGGCACTGGAGTACTATGCGCGTCGTTCCGGTGTAGCCACCAGAGCCCTCGATGACCTTGACGCCGGGGAGGTGAAGAGTGGATAAGCAAGCGGCCGCATACGACAGATGGATTGCCCGTCGAGACGCTTTCTGGATGCTGCAAGAGATGGATCACGGCCCTTGCGAGCCCGGAGATGGGTGCGAGGAATGTGATGAGCGGCGGAGGCAGCAAGCCATCGACGCCGGAAAGAAGTTTTGTAGTACAATGAAATCATCAGATCAGGAACGCGACCCGATCTGAGCGGGGCGGTAAGCCCCAAAGTGGTGACGTGCCATTCTCACGGTACCCACCGCCCCGCATCTCTAGAATGGGGAGATGAATGCCCGTAATACATTCTGATTTTCTACTCAACGATAAGCGCCTCCGCAGGTGCTCTGATCAAGCAGCTCTATCATTTCCCTTCCTGTTAGCGGCAGCTAATTCGCTTGGGCGAATGGAGGTAGATCCACGGTTGCTTGTCGCCCGGTGTTTCGTGGCGCTAGATCATCCGCCGACTGAAGAGGAGATCCCTCGGTTTCTGGTGGAGTACCACAGAGCGTTCCTGGTGTTTCTGTACCAGTCATCAGAGGGGACGTGGTGGGCACAGTTTGATATACCGCGAAACTGCCTGCCTCGATACGCTTTTGCTAGAGATCTGCTATCACCAGCTCCTCCCGATGATACGTATCAAGATTGGCGATGTAGGGCCAAACTCCTAGAATCTAAAGCACTTCAGTTTTTTTGCGAAAATTTGCGCAAAACTGCGCACCGTGCTTTTGCTCTTGCTGGTGCTGGTGCTGGTGATAGTGCATCAAAAAGACTTGATCAATCGCAGCAGCAATTGATCCCCGTTTCTCCTGGCAATACCATCGACTGGAAAGAGCGCATGTTCAACGAGTTCTGGGCTGAGGCTGTCTGGCGAAAGATCGGCAAGGGGACATGTAGGAAATCCTGGAACAAGGCAGCTAAGAACGAATCGATCGCTAGACAGATCATCACTGCTGCGAAGGAGCAAGGGAAGATCCAGAAGCAGCTCGCTCAGATTCGCGGGCATTCTGAGCTATGGCCTCAGACATGGCTGAATCAGGGCCGATGGGAGGATGATCCCGAAGACTTGAAGGCGCTACTGGATGATGCGAAGAAGGCCACGCGGGCGAAGGGCGGTTTGATATTCGATGATGACGATGACTATTTGCCGGTGAGATGAAGGGAGAAATAGAACTACCAGCAGCCGTGGATGTTGAATGTTTAGTGCTAGGCTCATTGCTCCGATACCCTGATACTCGCATCCCTGTGATGGGAGAACTAGAACAAGACGATTTCTCATTGATCACTCATCAGCGAATCTGGGACTGTATGCGGGTCCTGAGCAGTAGGGGTAGTGAGATCGACAGAGTGCTGGTGGCCAAGGAATTGATGAAGCGAGGCCAGCTGAATTCTATAGGTGGTATCGGTTATCTCGTATCGATGGATGATCAGTTGCCCAAAGTCTACGCCATCGATGAATACCTGATTCTGCTGCGCGACAAGGCTATTCTACGACGTGCGGCAAGGAAAGCACAAGAGCTGATTCTAGCCTGCTGTGAACGCGGAGCTGAGCGAGCCACGGTGGCAGCAGCGGCACGATTCTACCAGCAGTTATCTAGCGAGGATAAAAAAGGGGGGCTTCTCTCTATCGAGCAGATGGTAGAGGTGGCCGGGGGTGTAGGGCAGATTCTGAATCCGGGTTTAGCTCGTGGTGCAGTACCGAGCCCGTGGAGTAACCTGAATAATACGATTACCGCATTCACTCCTGGGGAATTGATCATCCTGGCAGCTAGGCCGAGTGTCGGGAAATCGGCGGCAGCAGGCCAGATCGCATTAGTAGCAGTGAAGCGGAATATTAGAGTCGTCTGGTTTTCACTGGAGATGCGAGCAACTGAGATCATCCAGCGGCTTGTGTGCGTCGAGACAGGGCTTAGCCTACAGGAGATGAGGGCGGGGCAATTGAGTGACGACGAAGTTGCTAGTGCACAGATAGCTCTCGAACGGATTCATAAGACGCCTCTACTGATAGATCATTCGACCACCAGCACACCATCGGCTCAGTTTGCTGCGCTCCAACGTCTAACGGCGGACGGTACACCGCCAGGGCTGGTGATCATCGACTATCTACAGCTGATGAGGACTGCGCGGCAAATGGACAAACGGGTCGAGGAGATCTCAGAGATTAGCCGGGCGCTAAAATTGATGGCCCGAGAATTCGATGTACCGATATTGGCCCTCTCACAACTGAATCGAGAGATTGCGAAATCTGGTGGGCAACCCGATCTACATCACCTCCGCGATTCGGGATCACTGGAGCAGGATGCCGATACGGTGCTCTTTTTACATGTAGATCGAGACGCTGAGAAATCGAGTATCAGAACGGGCAACCCATGCCCGATCAGCATCCTGATCCGAAAGCAGCGCAATGGGCCGAAAGGGAAGGCCGAGCTGCAATTCAATCCGCGCAGCGTTCGGTTCCAGATGATTACTGAAGACGGAGACGATGAGACGATATAGGCACTGGAACACCAACACCTCAAACTCCTAAGAAAAAGACACACAATGAAAACTTTCCACATTAGTGATATTCTTTCCATCACGACGGGCGGACTTGTCTCTGATCGGCACATGGATGGCGTGTACGACATTCTCAACTTCCTCACGGGGGACGAACTACTCACTCACCAGCTTCCGAGGGCCATGAGGGAATGTGAGCCGTGGCTGCGGACACAGTTTCCGGCGTTCTTTCCGGACAACGCGGTGATGAAAGTGCTGCTCTCTGGCTTAGCGGTCAGCTTGGAATTAGTGGAGTCAAAAGAAGGGAGGGAGGCTACCTGCGCCCATTTCGTCACGTCGGCGCGGATAGCTCTACGGGTTCCAGAGCATCTGCCGGTCTACGAGATGCCCGAGGGTGAACACACGCATATAGATGCGCTAGAGGAGGCCGGGGCAATAAAAGGGGACGATAAGGTAATCATGGTAGTCGCTTCCGAGGACGCCTGAACGCCGAACGAAGCCGCGTTTTCCGAGAGGTGCTCCGCCGATAACAAGCTGGCAGAGTAGGGATGGGAGTCGGACACAGATCCCTGAGAGAGCGCCACAGGTAGCCGCTACGGCGATTGTGCGCCTTCGCCGGTAGTTCCACCCTCCCCAGAAACTCAGAAGTCCCACAGAGCGTATCCTCGCGCTATTTCCATCCTGCGAAAAAAAATCACCATCGCTTCCAGTTTTCGCTTTACATTGCTAGCAAAATAATATATAGTAGCAGGTAGAAAGGAAACGCGGCAATGAAAAGCGTAATCAGACAGAAGGAATGGTGGTTCCGGGGAGTCATCGAGAAGGCTGATGGTAGCGAGCCCGAGATCATCGGTACTTTCGCGCTGTCAGATTTTGATGAACCAGAGACGATAGCAGCTCTGCAAGTGCTGGAAATTGGGCAAGACGCATCGTTTGGTGGTGGGGCATCTCCGATCTTCCGATTTCGGAGGATCAAATGACGAACAAGTACGAAATCCACTGCGTCGATTGCGGCGAGCGCGTGGCCCCGAAGCATGGTAAGCTCGTGAAAACCGAGGCCGGGCGCTGGGCAGCATCTTGCACAGCGGACGTGGAGCGCAAAGAGGCCGTCGCCGAATCGAGAGCGGCCACCACCACAGCCGATATCAATATCCCTTGCCCCGATGGACTTGCCTACCTCCCCTACCAGATCGCTGGTATCAACTATGCTCTGAAACGTACCGGTGTACTGTTCGGGGATGAGATGGGATTGGGGAAAACCATTGAAGCCATCGGCGTCCTGAATGCCGATCCGGCAATGAAGCGAGTGCTGGTGATCTGTCCGGCTTCGCTCCGATTGAACTGGGAGCGGGAGCTGAAGCGCTGGCTCGTGAGGCCGATGCGGATCTCTGTAGCGATCGGCAAACAGTGCGATGTAGACACCTCCGAGGTGCTGATCATCAATTACGACATCATAGGGAAACACCGCGAGAAGCTGTCCTCGGTGAAATGGGATGGTGTGATCATCGATGAGTGCCACTATCTCAAAAACCCGAAAACGAAACGAACGGTTGCAGTCCTGGGTGATCGGGACAATAAGGGGCTGGTGGAGGGTGCTACTCGGCAGATGTTTCTCAGTGGTACACCGATCCCGAACAGGCCGATCGAGGTTCTGCCGGTACTCAAGGCGCTAGGGCTGTTTAGAGGCTGGCTATACTTCGTGGAAACCTACTGTGCTGGATATCGGAGCCGCTGGGGATGGGAAACGGACGGTGCATCAAATTTGGATCAACTCCAGAGCTATATGCGGGAGCGGGTGATGGTTCGTAGACTGAAGGCCGATGTGCTGCCTGAGCTGCCCGCCAAGCGACGGCAGGTTGTGGAGATTCCACCGAACGGAGCGAGCCGAGTAGTAGCAGCTGAGGCCAAAGCGTACGAAGCCCACGAGGAAAAGCTGGAACTTCTGAAGGCCGAGGTTGAGCTGGCGAAGGCAGATGAGGATGGGAGCGCCTACAAGCTCGCCGTTGACAGGCTCAGAGAGGCGGGACGAACAGCATTTACCGAGATGTCCGCAAAGCGCCACGAAGTAGCGATGGCGAAAATCCCGCACGTCGTAGAACATGTTGAGAATGCCATAGGGGATAGTGGCAAAGTGGTGGTTTTTGCTCATCACAAAGATATGGTGGCGGGATTGATGGAGCTGTTCGGTGATCGGGCTGTGAAGCTCACGGGTGAGACACCGATGCTGAAGCGACGGGAGGCTGTTGATCGGTTCCAGACTGATCCTAGCATTCAGGTATTCATTGGCAACATCCAGGCCGCAGGAGTCGGTATAACGCTCACTGCTGCTAGTCATGTCATATTCGCGGAACTTGATTGGGTGCCCGGCAATATCACGCAGGCCGAGGATCGCTGCCATCGGATCGGACAGAAAGATTCGGTGATGGTGCAGCATCTGGTACTCGCTGGATCGCTGGATTGCCGGATGGCCCATACACTAATTGAGAAACAGGAGGTGATTGATCGGGCCTTGGATCGGGAAGAGGAGCAGGAGCCGGTGTTGCCGCGCCGTAAGGGGGCTAGGAGCGATGAGGTGAACGGCAAGGTAGTCTCACTCACCCCAGAGCAGATCAACGCCATACACGAGGCCCTGAGGCTACTGGCAGAGGCTTGTGACGGTGCGCAGGCTCTCGATGGGCACGGCTATAACAAATTTGATACGTATATCGGGAAATCGCTCGCTGGACGGGACGAGCTGAGCATTAGACAGGCGCAACTCGGTCGGCGTATCGTGTGGAAATATAAACGGCAACTCCCAGACGAACTGATGGAGGTGATCAGAGCATGAGGATAGAACAAAGCAATCAAGACGGGATGATGGTAAAGTTCGCCGCTCCCGGAACATTCCTAGTCGATTTGACTGATCGGGAGATCTGGTGGGGAATTAATGTTATCAACGCAAGGGGACACCGGCAGGGCCATGGAACTCTAGAGGAGGGTATGTTCTATGATCCACGAGACCGGCCCTGGAGATCAAGACAAGGAGAAAGAGCTAACAGAGACACCGATGAAAGAGAATGACATAACTGTCTCCTGCCCACGATGTGACGGCCCGATCACAGCGGCGGAGCTACGTTCTCTTCGAGGCAGGCTCAACCAGCAACGACAGATGCCGCATGGTGCACGGAAGAAAATCCCGACGAAATGTAAGCGCTGCGGCCAGCAGCATGAATCGGCAAGTAAAGCCCTGCGATGTAAACACATAGAGGAGGAAGTGAAGAATGACTCAGTTTGAGAATGAAATACTCTACAGACTCTCAGCCCTGATAATGGCTGTGAAGGCGTTGGCCATGAACCAGGCTAGGCAAATGGAACACTTATCATCCGCCTACAGTGCCGAGATGATTGATGATTATGTGAGCACGCTGGAGTCGGGTGGGACGATAGCCAGCTACGAGGAAGGGGTGGCGCCGTGAGCGACTATTGGCTTGAGACGATCGAGTCCAGCTTGGACGAGGCGGGCATCGCCGCATCCAAAGAGCAGATTCAAATGATCGCGGGGGACTGCGAGGTATCGGAAGAAAATCATCACATGGTGACTGGGCCACCCATCGAGATCGGGTACGATCCAGTGAAGGCGATAAAGAAAGAACACGCCACAAAGATGGGAGAGCAGCAGCGTGTATTCGACCGGATTCGCGAGAGCATGGATCAGAATCACCGGAGCGACTGTTGGCGCTTGAGATCAATCATCGCCGAGTTGAAAGAAGAGGTAGTTAGAGTACGAAGGAGTTCGTAGGATGATATCAGACGCTACGGTAGAGATTGTTTGCGACGGTTGCGAGGCCTTCAAGCAGGTCAAACTCCGGTTCGTTTTCGCTGGCCCGATGCACACGGCGGGGAGGTATGATCACAGCGATGAGTCAGTACTGCGGACGGTGGGATGGCGAGAGCAATCCGGCAAGCACTATTGCGATGACTGCCCCGCCCCGGAGGAGCCAGCGCAGTGTTGTGATGATATTTAAAACATGGGACGATTTTCTGCTATTCTTGTGGCCGCTGCTGGTGATCGGAGCATCTATACTCCTGACGATCGAGGGGCGCAAGTTGACCGCGATGGATCAGGTAGTCAGCCAACATGCTGAGGTACTGCTCCGCAAGGATCTAGAATTGATGAAGGCGCGGGCGGCGCTGGTAGGTGTAGATCGTGCGCGGACGCTCTGTGCTGATCAACTGAGCGATCTGAGCGCCACGATCCTGGACTGCTGCTATGGAGTAACTAATCTGAAAGGGGATGATGATGGACAAGAAACAACGGAATCAGATTCTCGCTGATTTTGCACGCGAGCTAGGGACCACTCCGGAGGATGCTATCCAGCAATTCTCAGATATGGCGAGTAGAGCTAGTGCGCGAAGAGAGGAACACACTGAAATAGACGAACAGCGCAAGACGATTCCAATAAGAGGGGACGAATGTGATCAATATATCACGCAGTGGGCGAAGAGCTTTGGCATGGAGGCAACTCCCGCCGCAGATGTGAACAAGTTACGTGAGGAATGGCCAGATTTGTTTGAAGCAGTCATCAGTGGCCTTTTGAATATTCCAGAGGCGGTCGTGGTAATGAATAGGCGCTGCGAGAGGTCTTGAAGCGCATATTTAAAGATAGGCTGGAGCTGGGGAGGCTAGTGGAAATAGCAGTGGCTGCATATCTAATGATGCGTGGTTGGCTGATTCTACCAGTCTATGATTACAGCGGGCTCGGTGAGGGCAAGCCACCGAAGCTGACAGCCCGCGAATCCGAGGACTCATTGATCTGCCCTGATTTACTGTGCGCTAAAAACGGCTTGATTCGATGGTGTGAGGTGAAATACAAAGAGCGGTGCGATTGGACGCGGGTGGTACAGCGACGAGAAACTGGAATTAATAAGCGCCTATGGGAACACTACCAACAGGTAGAGCAAGCCACTGGGATAGCGACTTGGATCGTTTTCGCGCATGGCCAGGAGAACGAGCTTCGGCGCGGGCTGCTGTCACTACTAGCCCGGCCCGGCCATCATAGACTATACCTCGGCGACAAGATGGGGAAGGATGGGATGGTGTTCTTTTCATATGATGAGCTGAGCCTCATTTGTCCACTGTCTGATATCATCGATCTTTCCACGATTACAGGAGTTAGATGCCAAGACGAAAATCAAAGCTGATAAGCGATCTTGAGGACGCAAGAAAGAACCAGCAGAAGTGTGGCGACTACATCCGAGCATTCCGGAACTATCCAGAATGGCTCGGTGATTGCGAAGGTGCAAAGCGCGGAGCCGAGGACAATCTGATGGAAGAGTTATTGATCCTGAGAGAATTGGAGCCAAACTGGTTCCCAGGGACAGAGGGAACACATTACGCCGGATTGCCATTATGTAAACTGGAACGCGGAGATGATGATGAGCAGTAACGGTGATTACCAGAAGTTTCTTGATAACAAAGCCCAGGCTGATCAGTTCTCCGGATTTGATCCGCTCTGGATGCCGGAGTTCCTTTTTGACTTCCAGAAGGCCCTTGTAGATTGGGCGCTCCGAAAGGGCAAGGCGGCGATCTTCGCGGATTGCGGACTCGGTAAGACTCCCATGCAGCTAGTATGGGCTGAGAACATTGTCCGCAAGACTGGTCGTCCAGTCCTGATTCTAACGCCACTAGCGGTAGGTCCACAGACAATTACGGAGGCTGAGAAGTTCGGTATTGAGGCCCAGCGCTCACGAGATGGGGAATGGGATCCGACTATCGGTATTGTGGTGACGAACTACGAGAAGCTGCACATGTTCGAGCCAGCCGATTTCGCGGGTGTGGTATGCGATGAATCGAGCATCTTGAAAAACTTCGATGGTGTGCGGAAAGCTCAGGTTACCGAATTTCTCAGGACGCTGCCATATCGCTTGCTGTGTACGGCGACAGCGGCCCCTAATGATTACATCGAGCTAGGGACATCGAGCGAGGCCCTTGGTGAGCTAGGGCATATGGACATGCTCAATCGGTTCTTCGTGAACGACAATAACACCATTGATGTGAAAGGTAGATGGAAAGGTTACGCAGCACCTCGGCAATGGGCTGGTCAACGCTGGCGATTCAAAGGCCATGCCGAAGAAGGGTTCTGGCGTTGGGTATGTTCGTGGGCGCGAGCGCTCCGCAAGCCATCCGATATTGGTTGCGATGATGACGGATTCATTCTCCCGCCACTGGTTGAGGTCGAGCATATAGTTGAGACCAGAACTCTGGCTGATGGAATGTTGTTTGCTCTACCGGCTAGAAGTTTCCACGAAGAGCGAGAGGAGCGCCGTCGAACGATACAGGAGCGCTGTGAGATGGTGGCGGAACTAATATCTGGCACGAAACGTCCAGCCGTGATCTGGTGCCACCTCAACGATGAGGGGAAGATCCTAAAAGGATTGCTTCCGGAGGCCCGCGAGATTGCCGGCGCTACTCCAGACGATGAGAAGGAAGAGATTTATACAGACTTCGGGAGCGGTAAACTTCGCGTGGCAATCATCAAGCCGAAGATCGGAGCATGGGGCCTGAACTGGCAACACTGCTCGCATGTGGTGACGTTCGCCAGCCACAGCTATGAGCAATACTATCAGGCCGTCCGGCGCTGCTGGCGGTTTGGCCAACAGAACCAAGTGACAGTGGATCTGGTGGTGACTGAGGGTGAACGTGGAGTTAAGGACAATCTCAGGCGCAAATCACAGGCGGCGGATCGAATGTTTACCGCGCTGGTGTCTCACATGAACGATGCTCTGAGAGTAGATACAGGGAGGAAATATGACAACGAAGTGGAGGTGCCAACATGGCTGTGAAACATCAAAAGATTAATGATCGATATGCCGCCTATTGCGGCGACTGCCTAGAGGTGATGCCGACTCTACCGGACGGATCGATCCATCTCTCGATCTACTCACCGCCATTCGCTGGCCTGTATCACTACAGTTCTTCGGCGCGAGATCTCTCGAACAGCCGCGACTACGGAGAATTCTTCGAACACTACAGATTCGTTGTTAATGAGCTATTCCGACTAACGATGCCGGGGCGAATGACTCTTGTCCATTGCGCCGACGTGCCGAGCAGTAACTCCGGTAAGAATGACTATCTGATAGACTTCTCCGGTGATATTATTCGAATGCACGAGAAGATTGGATTCCGCTATGTGGCTCGATACCACGTCTGGAAAGAACCTCTTACCGTAAGGAATCGCACGATGATGAAATCACTGGCTCACAAGACGATAGTGGACGACTCCTCCCGATGTACAGTTGCCAGTGCGGATTACCTATTGGCATTCCGGTGCAAGGGTGAGAACAAGATCCCAATCGCTCATCCGAAAGGATTGACGCGTTATGCGGGATCGCGTCAGATTCCAGCTGAACTGATGCGATACAAAGGATGGACTGGTAAGCAGACAGAGAATCGCTACTCGCATTGGATATGGCGGCAGTACGCCTCGGCATTCTGGGATGATGTACGGCTTGATCGAGTGCTGAAATATAAACCAGCTCGCGATCAGGAAGATGAAAAGCACGTCCATCCGCTACAGCTCGACGTTATCGACCGGGCGATGGTGCTCTGGTCAAATCCCGGTGAAACGATGCTGACTCCGTTCATGGGCGTCGGCTCCGAGGTATATGGAGCGGTGAAGAATGGACGGCGGGCGATCGGTGTCGAACTCAAAGAGAGCTACTACCGACAAGCGCTCAAGAATCTGGTAGAGATCGAGGCCATCAGCGAAGACGATCAATACGAACTCGCGCTAGTATCGGGGCAGGAAGATGCCAAGACGAAAACCGAAGCTGAATAGTTAGCAGTTGCGGATCAGATGAGGGGTATATGAGCGTGGATGGTGCAAGGGTAGCATTCCCGTTATTCCAGACGGGGGATGGTGGTTCGAGTCCAACCTCCACGCTCCATGCTCGGGATTTGGTCTTTGAGCGTTGCCCGAGGCCCCATGCGACCTCCCTGGTCAGATTGTGGCATTCACGCCTACCGAATGTGCAAGACGGGCCGTGGCAGTTTGCGTTTCACGCACGGCGCGGTGATCTCACTTACGCTGTAGCTCTATGGAACACACCAAGCGGACGATGTCTTCCGCAGCACTGGCTTGAACTAAGGCGAATGGCCTGTGCGCCTGATGCTCCTAAAAACACGGCCTCGCGGTTTCTCGGTTGGATGGTGCGCTGGTTTCGCCGTTCGCACCCGGAGCGAGAGATGTGTATTGCGTATCAGGATCTTGAAGTTCACACTGGGACGATTTATAGAGCGGCTGGGTGGAGAAAGGCGTTCGTCTCCAAGCCTCGGATACGGGATCGAAGCGGGAATCGGGCGGGAACACAGAGGAAGTACCGCTGGAACATCAACAGCATCGAAGTAGATGCAGCGCCGAAGGTCCGATGGGAGATGGCGCTATTAGCATCGGCTAGCGATGATTGAACCGTTTCCCTACGATATCCGGTATATGCTACTATTACCGGTATACCTAGGGGAATGGCGTAGTGACTAAAAAACGAGCCAGCCCAAAGCCGAAGCCCGGTGCTGATAAGGGCAAGAAGAAAAACCAGCCCAAGGTCAAGGGCCGCATCAAAGAAAAACTGATCACGAAGGTTGAGCTGGAACTTCAAGCCCTCAACCACCGCCGAGACGGGGCCTCATTTCAGGAGATCGCCTCCACCCAGAACTGCTCATTATCCACCGCTTACCAGCGAGTCACTCGCCAGTTGGACAACGTGATCCGGCATACCAGGGAGACAGCAGAGCAGATCGTTCAAATGATGGACATGAGGCTCCTGCGGATTGAGCTGGACATGATGGCGATCGTTCGGAGTGGGACGCCCTCTGAGCAGATCCGAGCTGCAATGGCAGTGATTGCCGCTGAAGCCAGGCGGGCCACATTGCTGGGCCTAGACGCTGGCGGTAGACTAGATGTGACAGTTCACGCTGGACAGGTAGACATAGATGCCCAGATCACCAGACTCTTCGCCGAGCAAGGACTGGCGCAACCTGGACACCCAGGCAAAATACCGCCTCCGCTGGAGATTACAGGCAAGGTCGAATCAGCTCCCCCCACGAACGGAACAGCCGTGGCGCACGTGGATCTTCTTAGCGGGAAGGGGAACCGGAAAAACCCGAAGCGGGGCTGAGGAGACTGCTCTCCGGTTAGTCGGTGAGCCTGAGCAGCGAGCAGCAATCGTCGCACCCACATTTACCTCGGCCCGTGATGTGTGTGTGGAAGGATCATCTGGGCTGCTGTCAGTACTCGCTCCTGGGATGATTACAGACTGGAACCGCTCATTGGGGGAATTGAAATTCAAGAATGGATCACTGGCGAAGATCTACTCGGGCGATACACCAGAGCGCCTTCGCGGTCCTCAGTTCCACTGGGCATGGATCGATGAGCTGGCGGCGTGTCGGTATCTAGCGAGCCCCGGAGCAAATAACCTCTGGGACACGCTGATGTTGGCCCTGCGACTTGGCAAGGCCCAGTGTATGGTAGCGACGACACCAAAGCCGATTCCGAAGCTGAGAGCTATCCTAGACTCACCTCACACTGTCACCACTAGGGGAACCACCTACGAGAATCTGGCGAACCTGGGCGCGAGCTTCGCGGAGTTCATCGAGCAATATGAGGGGACGAGCCTTGCTCAGCAGGAACTCCTTGGAGAGCTGCTAGAGGATATGCCGGGGGCCTTGTGGAGTAATGCCCTAATTGATCGGTATCGAGTGAATCAAGCCCCGGAGCTGAAGAGGATCGTAATCGCTGTTGATCCGAGCCTGAGCGACGGGGAAGGGGCGGATGAGGCAGGGATCATCGTAGCGGGTGAAGGCGTGGACGGGGACGGGTATATCCTGCACGACGCGAGCGGCAAAATGATGCCGTCAGCATGGGGGCGTCGGACTCGTGATCTCTATGAGAGCTGGGATGCTGATGTGATCGTAGCGGAAAAAAATCAGGGTGGGGAAATGGTACGCGACACGATCAATGGGGCGGGCGGCAAACTGCCAATATCGTTGATCCATGCGAGCAGAGGAAAACAGGCAAGGGCTGAACCGATCCAGATGCTCTACGAGCAGGGAAGAATCCACCATATCGGATCGATGCCGATGCTCGAAGCTCAGATGTGCACGTGGCAGCCCCACGTTGATGGGAAATCCCCGGATCGGGTAGACGCCATGGTGTACGCGCTGTCAAAGCTCCTCGTGCGCCGTCGCCGGCCAGTGGTAGTTGGGCCGCTGTTCATCCCCAAAGATGATCATCAGTCCGGCTACGAGCGCCGCTAGAGCCCCTAGGATCACTCCTAGAGCGATTCTGACTTCTCGGTAGTGGTTTCCCATACCCTACCATAGGCGAACGTCCCTGGGCGATTCTCAGCGATCTAGATTTATTTTGCTAGCATTGTTGTTTTTCGCTTTACATCTCCTGAGCCATATTGTAATATATAAATATGGAACAACGAAACGCGGCAAGCAAACAGGATGTCTACCAGCGAGTCACCGATCAGATCATCGCAGCGATTGAGAACGGCGTAGGCAAATGGAAGATGCCCTGGCACTCGACTGGGGCGATGGCCCCGGCCAACGTCACGAGCAAGCACCCCTACCGAGGGATCAACACTCTCTGCCTGATGGCAGCAGCAGCAGCCAAGGGCTACGACAGCGGCGAATGGGGGACGTATAAGCAGTGGAAAACGAAAGGCGCTCAGGTTCGTAAGGGAGAGAAAGCCACGCTCATAGTGCTCTGGAAGTTCGCCGATACGAAGACGAAGGATGAGGCCGAGGATAGTGAAGAGGTTCAGTCCCGATCTCGGCTCCTATTCGTGCGCGGCTACTCAGTTTTCAACGCAGCCCAGGTAGACGGGTATGAAGCACCGGAGCGGATCGAGAAAGAGCCCAACGAGCACATCGCCGAGGCCGACGAATTCTTCTCCGCTACAGGCGCTCCGGTGCAGCATGGTGGGGGCCGAGCCTGCTACTCAGAGATGCTGGATGAGATCACGATGCCGGCATTCAATGATTTCAATTCAAATACTGACTACTACTCGACTCTGGCGCACGAAATAGTGCACTGGACATCAGAGGCGAGTCGATGCGATCGGCAGCTTGGAAAGCGGTTCGGGGATGACGCTTACGCAGCTGAGGAGTTGATTGCAGAGTTAGGCGCGGCCTTCACTTGTAATCACCTCGGCCTGAGCAGCGAGCCTCGGGAAGATCACGCCCAGTACATCCAGCACTGGCTCCGAGTTCTGAAGGCCGATAAGAAGGCCATCTTTATAGCAGCATCGAAGGCGCAGCAGGCATGTGACTGGATGCAGAAGCGGGCCGCAGTGAAGGCGGTAGCAGCCTGATCGCCCGCGCCGACTGCGCTTGACTGGGGGCGCGCAGTGGGTGGAGGTGATCAGAAATGATCGTAACTTGTACCGGTAGCGGCTCCCGGATTGATGCTGCGAAAGTGATCCTGTCGGAAGTCTGGTATGAGACACCGATGGGCTGTTTTGAGCAGTGGGAGGAAGCAGCTGGTAGATGTCGCCAGTGTGACTTTGATCCAGAATTGATGATCACGGTACGCGAAGATCATCGAACCGTGCGGAACGTGCTAGGGCAGCTAAACGCAATCCTGGAAGCAGAGGGCAACACACCTGATGAATACGGATTCGATAACAGCTATGGTGAGACTTCCACATACGGGCCTGTTCAATCTGTTGGCGCTGACTCGCCATGGCCCCATCGCGCTAGCTGGATTGCAGTGTATCCAGTCACGGGCGGGAGTGAGGGATATTATATCCATGTGGATGCGATTAACCGTGGGGATGCTCTGAAGCCGAAAGAGCCTATTCGCCAGGTACTCGCGCTGGCAAAATGTTGGGACTGGGATCAGGCGGTACGGATTGCTGGTCGCGTGGCTACGCTGTTGGGTGCCTGATCACCCATCCCTGGGGCCTTACAGAATAGCGATAGAGGCCCCAGGATCGCCTGTATGGGGCATTCGGCCCCTCGGTAGTGTTTCCCGTCTACCTCGCACAGGCAAGCTCCCCTGGGCGATCCTCAGCTCCCCTGTAGCGTCAACCTGAAAGGGGGGGGGTACCCCCGGGATTCGTGTTGACAGGGCAGTTTGGAATTATTTTGCTAGCATTGTACGATTTTGCTTTACAATGACACAGGGATGTAGTAAAGTTAGAGTATGGAAAAAGTAAACGCGGCAAAGGTAAAACGGCCAGTAGTAGTTGGCCCCACGCAACAGGACTTGTTGGACATCCTGTTTTCAGATGCGGGGACTGAGGATAGTGTTGCAGCTCCCGTTCCGCCAGTAAAGATGACAACCCGCCACTTCTATCGCTGCAATGACTGTTTGTCAGTCGTTACCGTCGATGAGGAGTTACCCTGGTACGTCGATGAGCAGGGTATCGGGCGGAAAGGGAAATGTGGGGCTTGTGATGGTTGGATTGAATACCTCGGGCGAACACAGCGGACACGGTTAGTTCGTGACGAGGACCGCTGCCCATGTGATGCCCGATGCACTTTCGCGAGAGGGCCAAACTGCGACTGCCGATGTGGCGGTGCCAATCATGGTTCGCAAGCCTGGGTGCGGGTGGTAGTCGATGCTGGCGGTATCCCGATCGTGCAGACACCACACGACGCTGCTGGCAAAGCGGAGCAGTACTGGGATCTGGTAGAAGCTGCACGAACTGCTGTAGAACAACGCTATGAGCGATTCTTCGCCATGAAGCGAGCGGGCGAATACCTGCGGCCTGGTGATTTCAGCGAGTATCTGGATGGTTGCGGGTGGTATCGTGCGATCGGTGCGGCTCAGAAGATGAGATCTCATGCCGGTAGAAATAAGAAGCTCGCACGGATAGCCGAAGGGGTAGCAGCCTAAATCCTCCCTGATGATGGGCGGGTGGCCCCCGCCCGAAACCCGGTGGGTAGGAGGAAGCCGAAAGGAAATGAACATGACGATTAGAGATCTAAAAGACGCTATTGAGGGTTTGGACGAGGGCATGGAAGTTCGGATCATGAGTCAGGACAACTGGCCGTTTGAGAACACCGTCGCCAATATGCTCTGTGCCTCTGACATCGAAGAGGAGAACGAAGAGGAATGGGATGGCGAAGGTGATCCCCCCCCATATGTTAATCCCGGCCACTACCAGCCAAAGCCCCGGCGCTATAGCAACGAAGCGCCCGAGGATGCCTTCTACCTCATAGAGGGCCACCAGCTCGGCTACGGGACGAAGGAGGCTTGGAATCGATGAGCAACAGCAAACCATACTGTCCGTGCTGCGGCAACGTCGATGCTGGCTGTGACTGCTACGGCCAGGGAGCACAGGCTCGGAGTATCACTGCACTAGAGGTGGAGCTAGATGAGGCGGCAGTGGCTCTAGATCTGGCGCTTAAATCGATCAAAGGAGCGGAGGTTACCATTCAAGTACTGACTAGATTATTTCGAATATTGAATGGTAACGTGAGGAACCAATATGAAAACTAAACTACCACCGGCATTAGAGGCGCCGTATCTAGAGAAAGCTGTAAAGGTTGGGCTCCAGCGCGATGGCGGGCCTTTTGGCCCAGCCCGGACAGTCAAGTCTATCTGTCACGAGATCCGCTCGCTCTACCTCCGGACGCCGAAGAGACGCCGAGGGGGTGGGCGTCCCCGGACGTGCGAATGCGGAACCTGCCCGAAGTGCAAGAATCGGTTAGCGGTTGCGGCTTGGAGAGCGAAGCAGAAGGGGAAGCATGAGGCAACCCAGCCTATTTCCATGGTCTGAGCAATTCCATGATATGAATTTTGATGGCGCAACCTACGAGCCAGAAAAGGATCAAGTTAGACTCGGACGGCAGGCTCAGGCAGTCTTTGATTTGATGATCGATGGGGATTGGCGCACGCTGCGGGAGATTAGTCTACAGCTCGGATACCCGGAGGCGAGTGTTTCGGCGCGGCTGCGAGATTTCCGTAAGAGCCGCTTCGGAGGGTATGACATAGAGCGCCGCAGGATAGGGGATGGTGGACTGTTTGAATACAGGATACGAAGGGAGAAAAGATGAGCACTGACAAGCCGAAGTGGACGCCGGGGCCGTGGCACATAGAGAGAGACGACGAGTGCCACTGCGCGTACATCACCCCGGACAAACGAAACTGGGACATCACCCCGCACCATATTGCAACCGTACTGGATGAAAGAATCCACAATAAATGGCAGCGCAACAATGCCCGGCTGATCGCGCAGGCCCCGGCCATGTATGAGGCGCTGGAGCGAGCCATTCAGGCGCTACGGTTTGTAGACTCGCCCGAAGGGGGAATTTACGATTTCGGTGAATTCATACCGCAACTAGAGCGTGTGCTTGTGGCAGCCGATGGGAGGGAGCGGTGAAACAACCGAAGTTCGTCCAGATTACCTGCGGAGCGAACGAAGATCCGTATGCTCTCGACGAAGATGGCGGAGTCTGGAATTACCATTGGCCATATAAGGCTCCTTATCCCGGTCCTGGAATCGCTAAGTCTGAGCGCGTGCCTGGAGCATGGCACAAGCTCTCTACCAAGAGGGTAACAGGAGAGGAGGTGCCTATGAACGACGGGTGAGGGAAAGCCTCACGGAACAGCGGCTCGCTCTTGATGGAGTTGTAGAATTGCTCACAGCTAAAGAGTCGCTGTTCCTGAGTCGTTCCTGTCTCGGATATGCTAAGATGGGATCGATAGCGAACAGTCGCAAGTGGGGCGGCAGAGATCATTTCCTCTACTGCCCTGCGTCATTTTCACCTCGGATGTGCTAGTATAGAGGTGTCGGGTGTGTTTTTCAGGCATCCATATCCGACACATCCCCAAAAGGGCGGCGGCCCGCAAAGCTGCCGCCCCCGTATATTTCCCCTATTAGATCCCTAGAGACAGCGTAGAGCGCATCCTCGCGCCCTCACGGCCTATCTCTGGATACATCCGTTTGGTCAAACCCCCCCCTCTCGGCTACGATTAGCTAGTGCTAGATTCCGCTCGCCGATGGCTCACCGAGAAATTAGCTCCAGCTGTGCCTCCAGCACCTGGACGTATCTCCGCTGAGATCGGATCCACTGGGCTGCGACATCATCTCGGAGTGATTGATGAGACGGCGCTCCGTGAACTACGCTCAAAAACTAGGCGCTGGGAAACGTATCGTGAGATGAGGCTCTACGACGATACCGTAGCCTCGATTATGCACGCGATCGAAATGATGATGCGTCGGGTGCAGTGGGTGGTTGAGGCAGTAGATGAGACACCAGAATCGACTGAAGCGGCAGACTTCCTCCAATCGGCCAAAGACGATATGTCGCACACCTGGACTGCCTTCATATCGGAGGTGCTCTGGATGTTGACTTTCGGATTTCAAACATTCGAAATCGTCTATAAGCTCAGATCCGGCCCTGAAGAAACAGATGGCTCCCGGCGCAGTAATCATACTGATCGGAAGATTGGCTGGCGAAAGTTTGCACCTCGCAGTGCTGAGACGATAGAGCGCTGGCTCTTTGATGATGAAGGGGGATTGAATGGAGTCGAGCAGAGGGATGCTAACTCGAATCAGCTGGTACAGATCCCAATTGAGAATATGCTGCTGTTCAACACCAGCCACCACAAGAACAACCCAGAGGGGCGATCGGTGCTGGAAGGGGCATACATCGCGTGGTATGCGAAGAAACACATTAGGGAAATTGAGGCTATCGGAATCGAGCGCGATCTAGTAGGGTACCCGGTGCTGAGAGTTCCGGGGGAGCTGTTTGACTCGAACGCTCCAGGGAAAGCGACTGAGCTAGCTGAATGGAAGAGGATAATCAAAGACATCCGCCGTGATGATCAAGAGGGAATAGTTCTACCCTCTGATATTCAGGAGGACTCGAACGAGCCGAGCTATAAATTCGAGCTAGTGAAAGCTCCAGGTGCTAAGCAGTTTGATACGACCGTTGTAATTCGCCGTGAGAACGGCGCTATCGCAGGCGTGGTGCTTGCTGACTGGATTCTACTCGGACACGAGTCGGTTGGCAGTAGAGCGCTGTCTACGGACAAGACATCGATATTTGAAGCGTCTCTTGATGGGTGGATGGAGTCGATAGCTGATGTGATCAACATCCATGCTGTCCCTCGATTGTTCGCCGTTAATGCTTGGCATCCAGCAGCGGGCCTGCCGAGGATTCGACCGGCGAGCGTAGCACGTGAGGATATTGAGAGGCTGACAGCGGCGCTCAAGAATCTTGCCCAATCGGGAGCAGCAATATTCCCAGACGATAATCTAGAGAATCACCTACGTGCCAGGATGCGACTCCCTGAGCGGGTAGAGGAGCAGCCGGGTGTCTAATTCAATTATCCAGCTGCCGACTGATGGCGTCGGTAAGAAGCTCGACACAGAGCAGCTCACGGTAGGCGCTAATACTGTCCAACGAGAACGGGATCAGATTGCCGGTGTAGGTGCTGATGACATTGCGGTAGTCACCGATACTGATCCGACGCCTGGTACTGATCACGGGCTGGTGGTGAAAATCTTGGGGCCGGTTAATCCGGTTTCCAATTACAGGGTATCAGCTAGTTTGGCGGCGGATGCGAGCGTTGATCTAGATGCTGCTACGATTGCAGTGGGAGCGACAGGGAAACTGAAACGGGTACAAGTGTCCAGTTCAGTCCCATGTAGCTGGTCAATCATCAAACGCGATGGGGCAGTAGAGACTATTATCGGTGTGATTCGAACAGGTGGATATGCGGGAGGGTCGGATGGCGAGTACGTGCCACCAGATAAATACTACGATACACTGGCCTATGTTGGCGGTGATGAGAACTTCCGCGTAAAAGTGACAAATCAGTGGATCGTAGCGGCGGATGTGAATGCAACGATATTCTGGGATGAGGTGACATAAGTGGCAACAGTGAAAAAGGTACCGGCGAAAAAAGCCACTGGAACTCGAAAGAAGCCCAGCACTCAGTTCATCTTTGCTTCGAATAAGGAAGTTGCAGAGATGCCTCCACCCGTGGGAGCAACGCTGACAGCGGATGAGCTGCTGGATTATAAGGTTCGGATGATCCAACATGCGACTGCTCGGGATGCACTGGTATTGTGGACACGAGGCATCAAGTTGAAATACAAGATCGATCAGGACTCTGTACTGGACATCGATCCGAAGACGGGGACGCTCTATACGCGCCAACAGCAACGGCAGGCCGTAAAGCAGGTGAATTAATGGGTGATGCGTCAGAAGGCGGAAAGGTTTCCGATCATCGAACGAAGGCACTGCATATCAGGCGCAAGGAGCTAGAGATCAAGAACCTGGAGTATCAGAGCGCGATCGCCTTACTACGAGCAGATGAGATGGAAGTCGAGATCTTACGACAGCGAGAACAGGTGGCTGTGAACGCAGAGAGGATCGCGCTGATAGGCAAAGAGATTGCAACAATGAAGGGAGGATCTAGCGATGGCTGATGTACCAAGTCAACTACTACCATTTGATCTAGACACAGGTGGCGGAACGGAGTACGTTCTCGGAGTTAGTCTGAGGATCAGCGCCGCCGGAACTTCGGCGGAAGCGAAGGCCCAGACAACGATGGCTCTATCAATACCAGTGGTGATCGCTTCGGATCAGAGCGCACTAGACGTTTCCGCCTCGACGGTGACAGTCACCGATGATGGCTCATTCACGCTGGCGGCGAATTCGGGGATTGATATCGGGGATGTCGATGTGACATCGGTGATCCCTGGTGTTGGTGCTACGAACTTAGGCAAGGCAATCGATACGCCGATCGGGGGAACCGATACAGGCGTGCTGTCTCTGGCAGTCCGCGACGATGTGTTGAGCGCCTTGACTCCTGCTGCGGCTGATGTCGTGAATATGTTCGTTGATGCCAACGGTGCTCTATGGACTCACGACAACAATTTCCCATTGGCGGCAGCACTGGCAGACAATTTCGCCAACCCCACGGCCCCCGGTGTCGGAGCGTTCATGATGGCCTGGGATGGAGCGACTTGGGATAGGGCTCTAGGGGATGCCACAGATGGCCTACTCGTTAACCTCGGCACTAATAATGATGTCAGTATTACCGGCTCTGTGGACACAGAACTACCGGCAGCTGCGGCTCTTGCTGATGACGTGGCTAATCCAACTGTTCCAGCGGTCGGCGCATTTTTGATGGGTTGGGATAGTGGTAACACAAACTGGAATCGGGCCGAGGTCGATGACGCCGGTCACTTGCAGATCGATGTTCTTACTGGTGGTGGTGTTGACACTCCAACGAGCCCAACGACAGAGGCGTTAACCTCCGCCGCGTTGGCGGTAGACGCTGAGGTTGATCTGACCGGCTCAGAAGCCGCAAACAAGAAACTTAGCGGTATATGGTGCTGGTGCTCACAGCGGTGGAAGGCCGCAATCTATACCGTAGACGATGCCGTCGAGTCTGGTATTAAAGGCATCTTCGGCGGGCAGGCAGGACAGGGTTTCTTCTTCAAGGCACCTCATCGTAACTTCATCACGCTAGGGGCGGCAGCGGGCTTGGATGCCTTTCGCGTAAAGTTCAAGAATCTCGGAGTACTGGCTGCTGATGTCCATGCTGTGATCTACGCCGAGGACTAGGATGGCTGATCAATCACAAGATCCGGCCCCCAATGTCGAAGGCAGCGTGGCCCATGATGGGCCTGATGCTAACTTTCCGGTAAAGATCGGTGGAAAGGCGATTGCTCATGGCACGAATCCGACTGCTGTAGCCGCAGCAGACGTTACTGATTTATATACTAATCGAGCAGGGGTGCCTTTTGTCATCGGGGGGCACCCCAACATTGTAACCGTGCGGGCTAATTACACCGGTGCCCAAACGAATGCCGCTGTTGTAACTGTTGCCGCTGGCCTGAAGATTGTGGTTACTCGCTGCTCGGTGATGGCCGATAATGCGAATACGGTAGATGTGCAGGTACGGATAGGATTCGCTACCGCGACGACGCCGACTACTACTGGAGTTGTGCTCTCACATCCTGGGATAGCGCCGGGCTCTGGCGTGGTAGAGGGGGACGGCAGCGGTATGCTCGGCGTAGGCGCTGACGATGAGGATCTCCGAATAACGAGCGAAGTGCCTACCACTGGATCAATTGACGTAGTAGTATCCTACTTTACAATTGAGAGCTAAAAACATGCCATCAACAACAGGGATATTTTTGACACTGAAACAGTCAGAGTTCGATGCTCTTGCGCCAGATGGAAACCCGCTTCATTTTCGCCTTCGCGGTGTAACTGAGATTGATCCGTTCACTGATGTTGATACTGGTAAAACGGCTAGAGAGCTAATTACTGATCTGGTTGCCATCCACGGTTGGCCATTGATTGGGATCTTTGTTAGCGGCAGTGGCCAGAGCACTCCTCATCTAGCAATCCATAGGAGTGCATTCCCAACACAGACAGGGAATCCAGAGGCTCGCGCTGAGAAGCTCCAGGATGCTCTCGACGCTGCACTGGAGAACATCTATAAGAACGAGCAATCTATTACTGATCCTACTGATCCGGATTTCGGCCAGACAATCACTCTACGGAATTTTTTCGTTAACGCTAAGATCTTCCGCTATCGGAATGATGGACTTTACGATCCCAGCCCGGCAGTACAGGATTACCTGATGCGTTTGAGCGATGTCTCGCCTGGGGCGCAGTGGTGGCTAGATTAGCATGGCCTGGCTAGCTGGAATTGAATCTGGGAACCTCGGTGAGTTTATCACTGCTACAGGATCAGTTGACAGCACTACAAAGCGGACAGGGAATTATGCTTTAAAGTGCACAGGCAACTGTTTCTCTCCTCTCGCAATCTTTGCAGCAGATGAAGTATCAGTCCGTTATTATGTACGAGTTAACGGAACAGTTGGATCAACAGAGGAAAAGATTTCTGATGTCAGATCTGATACTGGTCAATCTACTGGAGCTGTCGGAATTAAACATGTAGATACTAATAATTTTGAAATCCTAATTACAAATAATGATGGAACGGATTGGACACAAGTTGAATCATCAGTATCAAAAGATGAATGGCACCTCATAGAAGTAACAGTCAAAAAAGATCCTTCAGGAGGAGGAAGCAATGGTGAAATCCACTGTAGAGTAGACGGAGGAACTACTGCTGATGTAACGAATGGGGGTGCTGGTCAACAACCTGATGAACTCAAAATGGACAACGCCAACGGAGCAGAAAACATTTGGTTTGATGACATATTTGCAAAGGATGTATTCACATTTTTAGGAGCTGGACAGATTGATGCTCAGCGAGCTGATGAGGACTCTGGTGATAGCGGAGAAGATGAATTCGAAGATGAGGCGGCGAATGCGGAGACATTCAGTGCAGTCAACCAAGATCCGATTGACGAAACAGAATATGCGATAGAGAGTTCCCAGGTAGATGCCAACCATCAGCAGCTGTGGGGGCTTACTTCAATTCCGAACGTTGGCACTATTAACCTTGTCACGGTATCTTGCCAAGCTGCTAGAGGGAATGGAAGCGGGACAGAGCATCGGCTACGTGCGAAAGTTTCGACCTCAGAGAATAGCGCCGATCTGGCGCTAGACGGAACTTCTCGGTACAAAACATTTAATCCTAGCACCGTACCAACGAATCAGAGTGAGATAGATAACTTTCAGGCTGGTGCATGGAGGAATGCTGGAGGGCGGGAATTTTTTTGCTATGAGCATTGGGTGATGGTTGATCATGTACCGGCAGTAGGTGGAGCGGTCGTGAAAGATATTATCGGAGTCGGTGTAATCCCGTTTGCGAGATGATCAATGCCAGGAGCATCCGCCAAGTGGTTTAGCCATGCGATTGATTGGGGGAGTGCTGTACCGGGGACGGCGACCCTGGAGGAACTGGCACCGCTGCTAATCCTTAGCACCTCAATAGCAACTGCCGTTTTGCTAACAGAAACAGGATCAGCTACGCTAGTGGCAGAGACAGGAACCGCAACGCTCATGACGGAATCGGCAACAGCGACATTAGAGGAGCAACCGTAATGCCCACATTCGACATCGGCGATGGAGTTAGATTCAAAGTGACATTCCGGGATCTTGACTTGGCATTGGCTGATCCGACTACGATAACGGTCGTGATCGAAGATCCTAGCGGAAATCAGGAAGCACTGGAGTTCGGTGTCGATGGGGATGTGATCAAAGCCTCCACCGGGATCTTTTACGTTGATCGCACGATGGACGAGTCAGGACTATGGCGGCATCGTTGGGATGGTGTTGGTGCACTGATAGCAGCACAGGAAGATAGTGTGACGGTTCGGACGCGGCAAGTAAACTAAACAAGGAAAAGGAGTACTAAACTAATGGCAGCAGTCGAAGGAAAATTAACAGCTCAAGAAATTGAGCAGATCGCAACTCAAGCTGCGACTAGCGCAGTTCAGAAAATCTTGCAGACTCAGGGTCAGCAAACAGGTGTCTCAAGCACCGAGTCTCGGGTAGAGGAAACATTCACCGGAGAGCGGATGCAGGTAGAGACGACTGATCGATCAGGCGTCTTGTTCCTCAATACGAAGCGAGGATTCGATGATCACTCGGAAGCCCTCGCCCGGCAGCGCGATCAGGCAAACAATCATCTGTCAGCACTGAACAACCTGGTGGTGACGACGTTGTCCGAACAACAAAAGGTGTTGTCGAGAATCTCGAACAACGCGGCAGGCTATGACAATCTGCTCAATCTCCAATCTGCCGCCCATCGGGATATCGCAATCGATTCCGAATGGGTGCCAGGCCCCGGCGAGGAGACACCGCCAGCAGCGGAGTAGGTTTGCCGCTGATCAATTCAACCCGCAGGGGCGGAGCGGCTCGGATGGTTTGCCGTATCAGGCGGCGACCAATGCCGGGGTATCCGCCCATCCTCAAAGTTCGGATTACGGATTCAGATCTAGATCCGGTTTCGATTGCTGCTGGGAAGATGGAGTCGAGATTCATCGCAGCGTTTGAGGCAGCCATAGCTTCAATCAAAAGCAACATCAGTATGAGAGAGCTATCGGAGGCGATCCTTACTGGCGACACAATGGCCGTTGAGCGCATCCTACGGCTGTCAGAGGCGTTTGCCGAGGCGTTCAAAGGGGTAGGACTACCTGCGGAGGTGGAATCACTTAGAGAGGCTGTCACGGCTACTTTTGCGGCAGGCGCAAAAGCCGCGATGTCGAAGCTGCCGAAAGGGCTTCAGGCAGACATCACCTTCGATTTGGTAAATCCTCGGGCAGTTCAGTTTCTCCGAGATTATGAATTCGATCTGATCCGGGATATTAGCGTCGGTACGCGGGAGTCTATCCGTGATGTGATGATCCGGGCTTTCGAGGAGGGGATGCACCCGCGAGTAGCTGCACGCGAGATCAGGCAGCACATCGGATTGACGGAACACCAGACAGCCGCAGTTCGGAGATTCCAGCAGGCGCTAATTGATGGGGATGCTGCTACAGCGATGAGGTTCAAGCTCCGCGATCGGAGATTCGACGCAACATTGAGAGCGCACATCTCGGAGGGCGGATTGATTGCTGATCGAACACCTTTTACCCCAGAGCAGATCCAGAGGATGACTGATCGCTATTTTGAGCGCTTCTTGAAGCATCGATCTGAGGCGATTGCTAGAACCGAAACGATCCGCGCCAGCAACGCCGGCCAGCATGAGCTTTGGCAGCAGTCGATAGATGATGGATTGATCGATCCTCGGATAGTGCAGCGCCGCTGGATAACGGCTAGAGATGAGCGCGTATGCCCAATCTGTGGGCCGCTGCATGGCACAATCGTTGCTTTCGGTGAGGAGTTCACTAGCCTGCAATCAGTAGCTGAACATCCACCGATTCATGTCATGTGCCGTTGTGGGCTAGTATTGCATTTCCCGAGATCGAGAGCAGCACCAAGACCGGTCGGGAGAAACTTCTGAGAGGAGCAAAACCGTGGATGCCACTATCGTTCAAATTGCGCTCTTTGGTGTAGCTGGATTATCGGCTTCGATCACAACCGGAATCGGACTGTGGATCAGGAGTTCTCAAGCTCACTTTCGCCTAGAGATTAGGGAATGGCATGAGGAACAGGGATTCGTTACTAGCAAGGAACTAGATGCAGCATTGACTGCATTCGCTGATAGTTTCATGCTGAAGTTGCTGGAGACAATGAATGGAGATGGGGGCTTTGTCCGAAAGGCGACATGTGAGATAACAGCTCATGCAACGACAGGGCGGCTAGATGATTTTCGGGATCGTATACAGAGACAGAGTGATTCGATCCGTCGCCTTGAGCGGAAGATTAACAACACAGAAAACTAGATACTTGCCAGGTACCCGTTTGGAGATTTGACGACCATGGCCGTAAACTGCAATCGAGATGGAAGATTTCCAGGTTCCGATGGCCGTGGCGAAGGATTGCCAGAGCTTCTCTGAGGTTTGGTTAGAGGTCGAAGATACTCTCCCTGAAGCAGTCAGGAAAGCTGCTGATGGATCTAGACTGACAATACCAGAGGTTAAGAGGATATCAGAGATCTCTGATTCCACACGGCTTTGGTCAGAGAAGGTCATCCGCAAGTTCGGCGATCCCCCCAAGTCCCACCCAAACCCTCCAGGCGGTGTAGTGACCAGCCAAGCGGGGGATCGCCGATTCACGGCAAAATATCGTATCGTCAAGTTCGATGCAGAACAGCAGCTCGTCTTTGGATGGATGAGTGAGCTAACCAAGGACGGTAAACCGATCGTGGATACCCAGGGGGATATTATCCCAGTCGTAATCTATGAGAAAGCTGCCTATCAGTTCGTCCTTGATTCTCGTGAAGGGGGAGATATGCACGAGCGCGGCGGTACCTCTAGATTAGTCGAATCGATTGTGTTCACGAAGGCCAAACAGGAAGCACTAGGAATCGATCTCGGAATGGAAGGACATTGGGCTGGTTTTCGCGTAGACGATCCGGAGCTGTGGGCGCTGGTGAAATCAGGTGAGCGGCCCGCATTCTCAATAGAGGGCTCAGCGGCTCGAACCGAAGTCGAATGAAGGCGACAGTCATAGTAGATGGGAAGAAGGCTAGAGACTATTTACCGCATCTAGCCCTAGCAATATTCGATCAACTCTTAACGGAGGATGAAGCAGCTACGTTACTGGCTGAGGAGATCTTCAGATCAGCAATATTCGTAGTGGAGCAAGATCATGGCTGAGAAACAGTACGTCATCACAGATTTACAGATTGACAAGATCGATCTCGTTGATGTGCCCGCCAATAGCGGCGCTCGTGTCGTGCTGTTCAAGCGGGACTCTAACAGCGGCGATCAGGATGCAGCTGAATTCCTTTGTGAGCCGCTACTCAAAGACGAGCACGAGGAGGCCCGTAGTTTTGATGAGGCTCTAGCTGAGACAGAAGCTCGGATGAAAGTCTGGGAGATCATGGACGAGGTTCATCCGCTAGTTGATGCGCTTCATTCCAGTCTTCGCTCAATCTACGAGAATGAAGCTGGCCAGCCATTGAAAGCTAAGCTCAAAGCCAGCGTCACCCAGTTTGTCAAAGAGATTAAGACACGACTATCAACGATCGGCAAATCAAGTATCACAGCCAGCGACATTGCGAAATGTCAGGCAACGCTAAAGAACAGAAAGGAGGGTAAGCCTATGCCCAAGCAAACCATTGAGGATCAATTGACTTCATTGATGGAAAAGCTCGATAAGCAAGGCACCGAGTTTCAGAAAAAGCTCGATACCCTAACGACGGAGAATGACGAGCTGCGCAAGCGGCTTGCCGGTACTCCGCCAGAACCGGACAGGACACCGCTGACAAAGGCGGATCTGGAAGCGCTGTCCGCGACTAGCCGCGAGGCTGTTGTGAAACAGGCGACGGAATTGAAGGATGCTCGTGAGCAGATCACAAAGATCAACAGTGAGCGAGCCCTTGATCGGGAGGAATCCCGGATTGAGAAGAAATGGCCGAACATCAGCGACGAACCGCGCGAGTGGGCAAAGCTGATCCTGAAATTCGATGCTGACTCCGACGAGCGCAAGCGACTTGAGAAGATGCTCGAAATCAATAACCTCAAGATCAGCGGCCTGACTACTCCTCTCGGCAGCGATGCCGGGGGTAACCAGGATGCGGATGAGGCTTATCCTCAGCTCGTGGCGAAGGCTGTTGAGATCAGGAAGAACAATGCCAAACTCTCCGAAGCTGAAGCGCTGAATCTAGCTTGCGAACAGAATCCGGGGCTGTACAAGATCTACCAGGAAGAGGAGTCATAGATATGTCTCAAGTCATCGACATTAGTGTGGATGCTGGGGAGGATCTCAGCTCCCACCAATTTCACCCGGTACGAATTAACGCCCTTGGACGACTGGAGCCCTGCATCGACGGCGAGTCAGCAGGCGGAATCCTACAGAACAAACCAGCCGCAGCCGCGAGATCTGGATCATTGCGGATCGCTGGCGAGTCGCTAGTAGTGGCCGGCGCCGCATTTACCGCAGGCGATGAACTAGCACCGAACTCCGTCAGCAGAGCGCACTTAGCAACCTCTGGTGATGAGGTGTTTGCTGTGGCACTAGCTGACGCGAGTGGCGCCGGTTCTATCGTTCGCTGCTACGTCAAGCTGCGCGGTGGACAGGCGAGCTAGGGAAAGGAGACATGAAATGGAATTCTCAGGTATTCACAGAGTCAACGCTCCCAACCCACGAGTGAAGATCGGCAAGCGTTTGACTGCTGCCGATGTACACGTTGATCGCCTCGAAACGACCCAAAGTATGGCCTACATGCAACTCGCTGAGAACTTTGTTGCGGGCCGTGCGTTTCCAAACATTCCAAGTCAGGACAGAAGTAACCTGTATGCTCTCTATACGAAATCGTTCTGGCTCAAATCACAAATGCTCCGACGTGCTCCTGGTGCTGGAAGTGCTGAACTGCATTACGGCGTGGATAACACCAACAGCTATACCTGCAATGTAATGGCTGGCCACATGCCGCTCGATGAGCAGACAGCAGCGAATGCTCAGGCTCCATACGAACCAGCGCGGGACAATCAGGAATTCATGACACAACAAGCGCTGCTTTTCAAAGAGATCGAATGGGCAGCGGCTTACTTCGCTCAGAGTATTTGGGGTACAGATGCTACCCCAGGTACGAAGTGGGATCAGTCAAGCTCAAGTCCGATTTCCGAGATGAGGACAGGGCTTCGTACTGTTCAGCAGAATACCGGCATCCGTCCGAACATCGCCATCTTCGGTCAGCAGGCATGGGACATCATCGTTGATCATGCTGATCTAGTTGGCCGGACTGATCGTGGCCAGACAACCGGGACGGCGCTTGTTACCCGCCAAACGGTTGCAGCGCTACTGGAACTGGATGAAGTCCTGGTGATGGGCTCGGTGCAGAACACAGACGATGTAGGCCAGTCAGGAACTTATGCCTTCATCGGTGATACTGATGCTGTGCTGTTGCTCCATCGACCAGCGCGTCCAGGAAGGAGGACTCCGAGTGCGGGGTACACTTACTCATGGTCCGGGCTGCTGGGGGCGAATGCTCTTGGCGGGCGGATTACGTCATGGTTTGAGCCCTCACGTAAGGCCGATATTCAGGAGATCGAATTAGCCTATACGTTCGTGGTGACGGGAGCCGATCTAGGCTACTTTATTCACACGGTGAGCACGTAGGATGCTGATCACATGGGCTAATTGCCATGATGGAGAATTTGTAGCATGTCAGGATATCTCCTACCAGGAGCTGTCAGGCAAGCGTCGAGTGCGAGTTCTCCATCCTGGCGATCGAGTGCCGAAGAAGCACTTTCCGAAGAACAATCTCTTCGGGCTCTGGAAGATGAAAAAAATCGATCCCGTATTACCGGAGACCGAAAACGATGGGGCCGCTGCGTAATAGTCGGTAGCGGCCCATCGCTCTGTAGTTTTGACTTTGAGCGGCTCAGGGGACAGGTAGTATTGGCCATCAATGACGCCGTGCTACAAGTTCCCTGGGCCGCTGCTTTGTATTCACATGATCATCGCTGGATCAGATCCCGCCTTTCACTCCTCGGTAAATTCACTGGGCGGAAATATATAGCTATCCCGAAGTGCCATGCTGATCTTTGGGATATGCCGGGAGTCGTCTACCTCAATCGATCACGAGAGCCTGGGCTCAGTGCTGATCCATCTACAGTCTGCATCGGAGGCTGTTCGGGATACGGCGCTCTGAATGTAGCTGTGCTATTGGGAGCGCAGCACATCACCCTGTATGGCTACGATCTAGTACCAGGGCGAGCATTCGCATCCGAGCATCCAGAGCAGCGGCAGATGTACAGAAGCTGGGCGCAGCTGTTCCAGACTACCTTGCCTTTTCTAGAAGATCGGTGTATAACCGTAGTGAATGCTTCGGTGGCTTCGGCTATCGATGCATTTCCGAAGATGGCAGGTTCGTAGCTGGATGCAAAGCAAACGTTGCAGGATGCCATCTTCCTCCGGATTGTTGAAGAGGTGCTTAAATGTCCGCAACCTACACCAGTCCTGATAATAGCGATTCCGATTGGGTACGATTCAAGATAGGTGACACGATCGTCACTGGTGAAGATGCTGTAGTTAGTGACGAAGAGATCGCCGCGATGCTGGTGGAGAAAGGCAATAAATGGCCAGCAGCCCATGCGATCGCTCTCTCAATTACCAGGCGATATCAGATTTTCGCTCTCAAGGCATCGAACGAAGACATGATGGAGATCGCATCCGCCTACCGGAAAACGGCTGATGAGATCCTGCGCGAGATGAGCGCTGAGGGATTCACGCCATCATTGCCATCCCGATCGATCAGTGCGAAAGATGCCACGCTAGATGATACCGACAGGATCAGCCCGCGATTCAGCCGAGGCCAGCATGTGATGACTGGTACGTCGGCATTCACCCGCGAAGACGATCTCTGATGAATTGAGGTATAATGAGAGCAAGAGTCGTCATGCTCATCGGTGGGCTGGTGTTTGCCTCTAACGTTGCCGCGTTTCAAGGTGTAGCCAGCCCGCCGCTCCCTTTCCACCTCTATTTAGCACAACATGGATGGCTACTACTCGTAGGTATAGGCATTGGAATACTCCTTGTTGGATGGGATAGGAGGCAAAGGTAATGGCACTTCATAGCGGAGGAGCCCTCCTTGGTGCAGCTGCATTCCAGCGAAAGCTCAAGGCGTGGACTAAGGACATCCGCGAAGCTGCGGCTAAAGGGGGCTTCGAATGGGCTGAACGTACAATGGCTGTCAGTAAGGACGGTGGCGAAGGCTATGGCGGCAATATTGTTCCTCGTGACACATTGAACCTAATGAACAGTGGACACGTTCAATGGAACGGGGTACCAATTAAGGGCGCGACATTTGTAATCCGACAATCTGGGAAGATAGTATTCACGCTGGCCTACGGAGGGCCTGCTGGTGCTGGCGGCACGAATACAAAGGATGTGGGTTATGCAACCTTCGTTCACGAGATCAACAAAAACTATAATCAAGGACTCGGGGGGCCTAATCCTAGGGGTACGGACTATCTACGCGGGCCGGTGAACTACATGGAGAAGAAGATTACAGAGATCATCGGGCCGCATATCAAGGATGCGCTGAAGTGAATTGGCTGAAGCAGACACGACACAGGCTACGATTTCTCTGGTTGTGGTGGCGGTGTCTTCGTGGAACTATTACAGAAGACGAGGTAGATACTGCTTTCTTGCTCGCATTAATGGAAAATGGTTGCACCTACCAAACTATAGCAGAAGAGATGGGATGCTCTTCGCTTGAAGCCTATTGGAGAATACAGAAGGCACTGAAATGAGCCTTACCGCTGACATCATCGCCTATCTCACCAGTATCGGCCAGATCGATGAGATCAACTGGAAGTCCAATATAGGGATTGATCCCATGCCCCCACGAGTCAGCTCTGCTCAACAGGTGATCGCAGTACAGGATACATCAGGCGAAGCTGCCGATACCCACACTGATGATAATCGTAATCAAGGGTTCCGTCTTCTCGTTAGGGGCAAACAGCATGACTACGAGATGATAAGAACGAAATTCTATGCTGTTCTTGATGCGCTTCAGGATCAAGCCGAAGCGATCACAGCTGATGCGAATACAACCGAGGAATTCTTATTTATCCACAGCCCAGACGGTGGCCCACTCGTCAGTAGCGATAAAGGCGATCGTATCCACATGACAACGACGTTCAGCGTCAAGCTGGCGAAGGTATGAAAACCCAGGCAAAGGAGCGTTGGTGGACTGTCCCTAGTGGCATGTGGACGGATAAAACCTGCTTTATTCTAGCAGGAGGGCCTTCTATTACTGGTATAGATACGGTTGCCATTTCGCGCCTCGGTAAGGTGATCGTCATCAATACATCATATCGGTTGTTGTACAATGCCGATATTTTGTATTTCTCGGATACCAAGTGGTGGGATGATCATCGCTCCGAGGTGAGACGTTGTTTTCTCGGCTGGCAGATCACTATGGGACACCCGAAACTGGAATGCTGCCGATCACTGAGACAGGGGACTCAGCTCGGATTATCACATGATCCGGGGACATTGTGTCACGGAGGGAACTCCGGTTACCAGGCAATCAATCTAGCATATCTATTCGGGGCTTGTAGAATCGTGCTCCTGGGCTACGACATGCGGGTAGTACCTATGACCTACCAGGATGATCAAGGGCACATCAGGGACACTAGAGGGCGATATAGTGGGCAAATCTACTGGCACTCTGGCCACGGTCGCGAAACCATAGCGAGCTATAGTAGACGGGTGAAGTACTGGATACCGATGTTCTGGTCACTAGTCCAGCCGCTTCGAAAGGCTGGGGTGGAGGTGGTGAACTGCTCGCCTGGTTCCGCGTTGCCCTGCTGGCCGATCCGGCCCCTTGATGAGATCCTAGACGAGGAGCATGCCAAGATGGCCCGAGGATCGCTGCAACGGCATCCCTTGAGCAAGAACATGGGAATCTGCGCCATATAATCCAGGAATGCCCCTAGCCCACCATAGCGTCCTCTCTCGGGCGATCTAAGGGGCGGCCAGCCCACCATTCTGTACATCTGCCGCTGAACGTTATATAATGGAGCCATATGACGTGGCAGCGGAACCGTGAGAGATCCAATATGGGGACCTCTGCTCCTGCTCTCGATCTCGGGGGAGGAGGGAAGCGGGAAGACAGAGGCCCCCCCCAAACAAAACCAGATTGGTACCGGGCTTGGACGATTACGTTTGGTGCGCTGGAGGGTATGATTATCCTCGCCATCATCGGCTGGACGCTATGGATTATTGAGGTGGCGAGATGAGCATCTCTACATTGATCCGTGAAGAGCTTTGGTTGCGGCTTGCAGAAACTACATAGGAATAAGGTAAAAATGTATAGTCAGCGCGGAGAAGATGAATATCTGAAAACGATCTTCGGTGATACCCCAGGACGGTTCCTGGATATTGGATCATTCGATGGCAAGACGAACTCAAATGTCTGGTGGACACTGGAGTATGGCTGGAGTGGCATCATGATCGAGCCAGCCGCAGTTCCATTCGCTGGCCTACTCCGTAATATTGCTAAGCTCACCCCAGAGCAGAAAGCACGATTAAAAATAATCAATTGTGCCGTTGGGTGTGAATGTGCACTTGTTCCGTTCCATCATTCGCCAGATCAAGTTTCCACGATGGACGAAGAACATTACGAGACATGGAAATCACGGGGGCAATATCAGGACTGCTTTGTCCATACGATGACAGTTGAGCAGATATTCCTTCAGTTTGGTGGAGGCTTCGACCTGATCAGTATTGACGCCGAAGGGTTGAGCGTAGACATCCTATTGCGAATGCCGTGGGAATCTGGAGCTATTCAGTCCAAGGCTATTGTAGTCGAGCATAACGGCAAGCGCGTGGTAGAGCTGGGCCAATTCATGGGGGACAAGGGATATGGCCAGGGGTGGATTGCTGGAGAGAATGCGATATATGTGAGGAGGATGTGAGAGATGGATAACCTCCCTAAAGTCTGGTATGCAATTCCATCAGCCCGGCCCAAGGGCGGTACGCTTCCGCTCTGGAGAGAGCGTGGCTACAAGATCGCCTGTCAGGTAGACTTCGGAGCTGATCCTGTCGAGGTGGCGGATATCTGCTGGCAGGAGGAATATGAAGGCTATGCGAAGACAGTGAATGCACTGGCTCAGCACATCCTCAAAGTATACCCAGAGACGATGATAGTAGTTACGGGTGGTGATGATATCGAGCCACCTGATGCTGATCCTCTAGAAGTCCAACGTGAGTTTGCCGAGGAGTTCGAAGATCTCTACGGCATCATGCAACCCACTGGTGATTACTGGATGGTAGAGAATGGCCTCTCGTGTTCAGAGCGAGTTGCCTATTCGCCATGGATGGGGCGAGCTTGGATCATGGAAGCGAATGAGGGACACGGCCCATTGTGGGAGGGATACCCACATTTCTTTGTAGACGAGGAGCTGCAGCGGGTAGCACTGAAACAAGATGTATTCTGGCAACGCAAGGAACTCACTCAAAAACATAACCATTGGCAAAGGGAACCAGGTGGCAAGCGGCCAGCACATCTCTTGAACAAGGATCGCCCTGAGTTATGGAATGAGGCAAAGTTACTGTTCGAATCTCGTGTCAGAGCTGGTTTTCCTGGAAGTGAGAGGAAACATGCCGAAATCAACACATAGCCGCAAGGGCCGGATACGCAAGAAGAAATACGTCTGTGCGCCAACTGGAAAGAAGGGGCATGTATCAACCGAGGCAGGGAGGCGCGAGAAGCAAGGGAGGTGGGCAAAGTGAACTCGATAGAGATCATTAATGCTATAGAAAGGCGACTTGATCAAATCGAGGAATCACAAGGTGATCCTGATGCCGACTGGATGCGACTAGAGCGGCAGAGAAGATTATTGATACACACCCTCACACAGTTACTGGAACTCCAATGATCAACTGGATTTATCGACTATGGCACTGGCGGCGGAGGCGAAATATACTTCGGCGATTGAGATGAAATTCAACGAGAACAATACCGTCATCGTGAATGTCGCTACTCGACACTTCGTGCGGGGGCAATTACGGCTCCAAGCCACGCTTCAGCAGGTTGGGTATAAGGGAAGCCTACTGCTATGGCGGAATAAATTTCCACCTGATTCACCATGGCACAAGGGACATCAGTGGCCGCACGGCCCTGGAATGATTCCTTATGCATTCAAGCGACATGCAATTGCAGCAGCTCGCGTACAGGGATATCGATATGTGATTTGGTGTGATGCCTCTATCGTTGCACTGAAGCCACTGGAGCCGCTGCTTGAATACATCGATGAGCACGGCTACTGGCTTGCGAATAACGGATGGAGTGTCGGACAGTGGTGCACTGATTCGGCGCTAGGCCCTCTCAGGATTAACAGGCAGCAGGCGTTTGGTATCAAGCTCTGTACAGGTGGAGCCTTCGCGCTTGATCTCAGCCACGGGCTCGGGATGACATTCCTGAATAACCTTCTCGATGTTCCGCAAGAGGCGTACTGTGGACCCTGGCGGAACGATGATGGGGAAGCCTCAGCCGATAAGCAGGTACTCGGCCACCGCCACGATCAGACAGTTATGAGCGTAGTGGCTTGGCGACTTGGAATGCCGCTAATTGACTTTCCACAATTCTTTGCCTACCTCGATGTAGCTGGCCCTATTCCAGATGATGTGATCCTGGGAGCGAAAGGAGTAAGGGAAGGATGAGAATCACTATTCATCTTTGGAGCGAAGGATGGGCTGGCGGGTGGAGTACATGTATCCGTAGGATCGGTATAGAAATCCAGAAGCAATACAGCAATTACAGATTCATCGGCTTAGAACGTTCTCGCACTAGAACTGAAGGCGATCCTTGTTATCGTCCCGACGATTCTTGTCTTGGGCCACCATGTTGGAGATTTTTAGCGAGATGACGAACATCATATGGTTGATAGTACTGGGCATGATCTCCGGCGGTGTTGGTGGTTACATGGCTTGGTTGTTTTTTAGAAGCAGGTGATCATGAAGAAACTATACATCACCTTCTCAGGTAATGCCTGGAACCCAACAACGCAGCAGATCGTTGAGCGAGCGCCCAGGTATGGAGTCGATGAGGTGCGAGTATATGATGATGCTTGGTTGATGAAGACAGAGTTCTACAAGCTGCCAGCTAATCGCTGGATCTGGGAGCACCGAGGGATTGGCAATACCGGCAAATATCCTCGTGGTTTTGGCTGGTTCTGCTGGAAGCCATTTGTGATCCTCCATGCGTTGGAGCATTTCTGTGAGCCTGGGGACGTGGTGCTCTATACGGATGCGGATACATATCCGATCGCTGATCTGTCTATCCTGTACAAGCATTGCATAAAACTAGGTGGAGCAATGGTCTTCGCTGCTAGCGGGCATGTAAATCGATGGTGGGTGAAGCATGATACTTATCGCATAGTCGGCGGCTTGGATGGGGTTGCAGTAAACGAATGGTTTAGACGGTATGCGAATGCCGACCACGGTGTCGGGCGCTTCATGCTATTCCAGAAAGGTCCTTGGCAAGTACAGCAATTTTTAATGGAGTGGCTGACGTTTTGTCTACATCGCTTAGCAACGACTTTTGAGAAATCGGTTCTCGGGGAGGAGTTACCAGATTTTCGAGAATCCCGCTCTGAGCAATCGATCTTCTCGTTGCTCTGTGCGAAATTTGAATGGAAGCTCCACCGAGAGGCTTGCCAGTTCGGTGAGGGGCACCAGGAAGATAGAGATCTGTACCCGCAGTTATTTTATCAGGATGGGCTGCGGGTTGAATACAATCCAGAGGCAGGGAGCAAATACCGAAATGTCTGATGAGAAGCAGAAATTTATCTGGCTTAGTGATCCGTGCTTAGACTGCACGCCGAGGACCGATGAGCCACAGCACACGATGGCAACGCATACCGAAGGTGGTTGCATCATCGAGTGGTGTCCCTGTATGACTCCCTGGGGGCGATTCAAGGGACACGAGAAGCCACCGCCGAAGAACTGGAGGCTCTAATGGAACTCTACCTTGATACGGCAAACCTTGACGACATCAAGAAGGCGTTGCAATACGGTGTCATTACAGGAGTGACTACAAACCCAAGTTCGATGATGGCTGATGCTGAGGGGATGGTGATCCCTCGGATAGCAGTAATCTGTGACCTCGTGCCAAATGTATCTGCTCAAGTTGTCGGCACCGATACTGTAAAGATGATCAGCGAAGGGCGGCAACTTGCTGGAATCTCTCAGAACGTAATCGTCAAATTACCCTGTACGCGAGAAGGAATCGCAGCATGTGCTGAACTGAGCACTATAGAAATGGATAAGGCACCAACTTCTGTTATAGCCTCCCTGATCCATATCTATCCCCGCTGCAACCTCACGCTCTGCTGCTCAGTACCACAGGCGATTCTAGCAGCATTAGCCGGTGCTTGGTGTATCAGTATCTTTGTAGCTCGCTGTGAGGATATTGGTATTGATTCTTATGGACTAATAGCAAAGGTGCGAAAGATATACAATCAAGGCCCGCTCAGTAGACAGACACAGACAAATATTCTTTGCGGCTCACTTCGATCACCTCGCCAAGTCATCGATGCTTTTGCTGCTGGTGCGGATATCTGTACGGTATCGCCTGAGTTACTGGAGAAGATGTTCGATCACCCACTGACATATAGTGGGCTCAAGAAGTTCATGGATGATTGGGAAGCAGCATGATGAGCGAATACCCCATGTCTCCCTGGTGGCTTATTCTTCTACTTGTTGGTATGGCTTTCCTAGTAGTGTTTTTCATACTATTAGTTTTCGGAGTATTAGACGAAGATGATAGAGATACTAAGCCATGAGTGAATACGAAAGTCCACCACACGAACAACGGCAAGCTGATCGCGAACATGAGAACACCCATCAAGCGATCCAGATGCTAGATAAACTCTGTCCACATCTCAAGAAGGTTCGGTTGAAGCACCACAAGCCGGGGCTAAAGCGCGGATCGAAGCGGCGGAGCCCATTCTCTTCATGGCGGAATAACATAGAGGTGCATCTACTATGACAAAATTAACTCTCGAAATATCGGATGCGTAGGGAAATGACTATCGGCCCCAGCTTTGTCTTTATCCACGTT